>Ga0180009_10006947_pt1 | contig 11717 bp, 9 predicted proteins | sample OS_PC_MetaG_FD_123537 | JGI IMG/M metagenome (GOLD analysis project Ga0180009, IMG submission 123537) | Groundwater microbial communities from the Aspo Hard Rock Laboratory (HRL) deep subsurface site, Sweden - OS_PC_MetaG | ecosystem: Environmental > Aquatic > Deep subsurface > Groundwater...
CAAAAGCAACCATCCCTGATTTTTGCAATTCAGAAACTTTTTTTAATTTCTCTTCAGGTAAGACATCAGCAAAAACCTCATCAATACCAACAAGCTTTGCAATTGCTTTAGCCGTTCTTTCATTATCTCCTGTAACCATTACTGTTTTTAATCCCATTTCTTTTAATTCTTTAATTGCCTCTTTAGAGTCCTCTTTCAAAGTGTCTGCAACAGCAATTAATCCAAGAATTTTGTTATTAACAGCAAGAATCATAACTGTTTTCCCTTGATTTTCAAGCGCAACAATTTTTTCTTCATAATCTGTAATTCTTATTTTATTTTCAGACATTAATTTCCTGTTTCCAATTGATATGATTTTATTTCCAAGATTAGCGCTTATACCTCTTCCTCTTTCTGCCTTGAATTTTTTTACTTCTTTCAATTTTATCTTTTTTTCTTTTGCCCTTTTAACAATAGCTCTTGAAAGAGGATGTTCTGAAACAGATTCAACACTCGCAGCTATCTGCAAAATCTTAGTTTCATTTTTGCCAATAATATCTGTAACTTCTGGTTTTCCTTTTGTTAGTGTTCCTGTTTTGTCAAATATAACTGTCTTAATTTCCTTCATTGTCTGGATTGCCTCTCCTCTTCTTATGAAAATTCCTTTTTCTGCCCCCATTCCACTTCCAACCATTAATGCAGTTGGTGTTGCCAATCCTAAAGCACAAGGGCATGCAATAACTAAAACCGCTATTGCAGCAAATAATGCTAAAGCAACATTACCCACACTAAAATTAATCCATGGAAGAAAATCAAAAAAACCAGCAATATTTTGCATTGTATTTGGAAAAACAAGCCATATAACAACTGTTAGAATAGCAATTACAATAACTACTGGAACAAAATAACCTGTAATTTTATCAGCAAATTCTTGTATTGGAATTTTGCTTCCTTGCGCTTCTTCAACCAATTTTATAACCTGACTTAAAAAAGTGTCTTTTCCAATTTTCTCTGCTTTAACATACAAAACACCATCTTGATTAACAGTTGCACCAATAACCTTGTCATTTTTCTTTTTTTCAGCAGGTAAACTCTCACCAGAAACCATTGATTCATCAACAGCAGATTCTCCTTTAATAACAATACCATCAGTAGGAATTTTTTCTCCCGGCTTTATAACTATAATATCCCCTAATTTAACTTCACTTATTGGAATCTCAATTTCCTTATCATTTCTTAGAACAATAGCAGTTTTAGCACCTAATCTTAATAATTTCTTAATAGCCTGGCTTGCTCTGCCTCTTGCTTTTGATTCAACATACCTCCCAGTAAGATGAAATGCCATAATCATTCCGGCTATTGCAGCATAATTTGCAATAGGTAAAAAGAATTTTATTATTCCAGTAATAAAAGCTATAAAAGTACCAAGCATAATCAAAAAATCCATATTAAAACTGAAATAACGAGCAGATTTTAATCCAGAAACATAAGTCTTCCATCCAAATACAAATAAAACAGGAATAGCACCCAATACAAATATAATATCAATATAAGGAATTTTTAAAGAAGTAAACATTTCAATAAGCATTAAGATTGCAATTGGAAAAGCAAAGATCCATGAATAAGCCATTCTTTTTTTGGCTTGATTCATTTCTTTAATCTCAGAATCTTCCTGCTCTTTTTGGCTTTTCTTACCTTCTTCACCTAAAATTTCATAACCAGCATCTTTAATTGCTTGAATTATCTTATCTTTAGAAACAGAATAAGTTATCTTAGCTTTTTTAGCATTAATATTAATATCAATTTTTTCAGCTCCTGCATTCTTCACAGCCTTTTCAACAGTCATTGCACAATGCGGATTATCCAATCCTTTTATAACAAAAGTAGTTGTTTGTCTGCCTGTTTTTCCAACGACTTTTTCTTCTTTATTGTCCATACGAATTTTATAATCTCCAACTTTCTCAATGGTTTTTATTATTTCATTATCATCAACTTCACCTTCAATATAAGCTTTTTGTGTTGCAAAATTTACAGAAGCTGATTTAACTCCTTTTAATTTTTTTAAAGATTTTTCTATATTAATTGCACAACTAGCGCAGTGCATGCCTAAAATTGGGATTGTTATTTTTTTCATATTTTACAAACTTCTTTATCAGTTGATTCTACTTTATTCCAAAATTCGATGCAATATTTATATTTTATTGTTATCCTCCACAACCGCAGCTGCCTCCTGTTGCTGCTCCGCATGTTGAAGAGCCGCAGCTTCCACCGCAAGATCCACTTTTAGGCACACTAATATCTGAGAGTTCTTGTTGAATTTCATCCTGGTTTTCCAGATTAATGTCATCTTTAACAATAAATACTCCCGGAATCATGCCCATCCAGCAGCTCCATGGGATGGTACCTTCTTCTTCTGGCATGAATTCTATAACCTGCTCTCCCTTCTTAATATCAAAATTAAGACCAAGCTTTGGAACCTGGATAGCATTATTGCAGCCAGTGATTTCTTTTCCGTCTATTATCCATCTAACAGGGACTCCTTTTTTAAGAACAAACTTATCAGGCTCCCAACCATATCTATTAACCTCCATTCTGATTTCCTGATAGCCGCCTTCAACTGCTGCAACATTCCCTGTTATTTCATCGCTTTTTGCTGAAACTGATGCAATCAAAGAATTTGTATCTAATCCGGTTCCTGTTAATGTAAGCCCCCTATTAACCATTATTAATCCTAAGACTATAACAATTGCTCCTGAAGCTTTTAGGATTTTGTGAGTTGCCTTACTTGAAATAAAGCTTGTTAAAAAACCAAAACCAAGCATTACTGGCAAAGTTCCTAATGCAAATACAAACAATAGCTTAGCTCCTTCTAGCATGCTTCCTGTTCCAGCAGCCATTATATAAATTGCCTGTAATGGGCCGCAAGCAATCATTAAACCATTTAATAACCCAATAATTAAGGGGCTGTTGTGTTTTTGTGATTCTTTTCCTATAAATTTATTTATGAATGGAGGGGCTCTTATTCTAATTTTTCTTAACCAAGGAAATACATTGAGCATATTAAGACCAAATATTACTAAGAATAACCCTGCAAATATTCCTGCAATGCCCCTCATCATTGGAGTAAAAGCAATTATTGATCCCAATAAACCAAAAGCAGCACCAATTACAGTATATGAAATTGTTTTTCCTAAACCATACATAAAATGGGATTTATGTGCTTTTGTTCCTTCTTGGGCATGTTTTGTGGTATAACTAACAACAAAACCCCCACACATACTAACACAATGGAATCCGGTCAATAAACCTACTGCAAACAATAAACCATAACCCATATTCTGGCTTATTTCAGGAAGGGCAATATTATCAGCAAGTCTAAATGCAAAATATGCTATTAATAAAATTCCAATTATTCCAAATATAATTCCAAATAATTTTGCATTCTTTAGATTAAGAGTATAATAACCTGAATCTTCTTTTATTTCTTTTTTCTTTTCCAAAAATAAAGAACATTCATAACCTTTTTCTTCAATTATCTTGAATATTTTTTTGATATTTGTTTTGTTTGAATCAAAGGAAACCTCTCCAGTCTCTGTTGTATAATCAATTTTAATATTATTTACACCTTGGATTTTATTTACATTTTCCTCTATTAATGCCTCACAACTTGTGCAATGCATTCCTTTTGCCTTGAATTTTTTTGTTATTGTTGTCATTTTCATAACCTCATTCTGTTTCATAACCTTCTGATTTTATAACTTTGATAATATCATCTTCACCTATTTTCTTATCATCAAAATTTACAGAAACAATTTCTTCTTTGCATGAAGCTTCTGCTTTTTGAACTCCATCTAATTCTTCTAAAGCATCTTTTATAAGCATCTCACAACTTGTGCAATGCATTCCTTTTGTTTTTATTTTTACGTTTGACATGTTTATACCTCGCTCATTCATACCTCTTTTCTATTCAATTTGTGATTAGAATTACTCTATTTCATATATATTTTAGCCCTAAAACTGAGGTAGCTAAAATGGCTGAAACGCCAGAATTCTTGGATATTACCGTTTATAACCCAATTTTAATGAATACTTGCTTGGTCTTTCCTTTTTCTTTTCTGGTAATCAATCCTTTCTTTTCTAAACCATCTAAAACAATGCTTAATTTGGATTTATGAATATCTGTTCGAAGCCTAAGTGTTTGTTGGGTTATTCCATCTTGTTCTTTAACTGCTTTAAGAACTTTCTTTTCATCATCATTTAACCCCATAAGTAGAATATCAAATTTTTCTTCTTTTAGTTGGATATGTTTTTGTTTTTCTAAGATTTTTGCTATCTCTTTTTGGGATTTTTCAAAGAATATAAGGTATATACCCAATGCAGCTATTCCGCTTATCAATATTATTCCCAAGTAAGTTTGCCAAGGGGTTTGGTTTTCCATTGGGCATACACCAGACTCTTGCATTTCAACGCAATTACAGCTTGCTTCTGCCTGAGCATTTAGTGCATTGTTAAATGTAAAGATTAAGAAACCCAATACCAAGCATACAGCAATGAGCATTGTTCCAATTATTTTATTGTCCATCTTTCTTCTTAACAATAATGTTTAATTCCTTCAATAGCTTGTCAAGGTTAATACCATACATATTGCAGATATCGCCTAATTTTAAACTGGCCATTTCCATCTGTGCCATTGGGCAGTGCAGGCATGGCATTTCATACTTTAAAAGAATCTTTTCAGCCCCATTGATTTCCAAAACCTTGGCTAATGTTGTATCTTTGGTTATTTTCATTTTTCTGACCTCCTATAATTTTCTATTGCTTTTTTTAATGCCTGTGTTCCAAGTATTGAGCAGTGATATTTTATCGGGGGCATATGACCAAGACCCTTGACAATATCATCTGGCTTTATTTTCAATGCCTTGTCAATTGTTTTTCCCTTTGCAAGCTCACACATCATATCAGAGGATGCAATTGCAGCTATGCAGCCATATGTCTTAAATTTAATATCTTTGATAATATTATCTTTTACTTTCAAAAATATTTTCATGACATCCCCGCATCTTGGGTTTCCTTCCTGGCCTATAGCATCTGGATTTTTTATTTCCCCTGCAAATTTTGGGTTTTTGAAATGTTTTAGTATTTTTTCTGAATACATCTTTATTCCTTCCAAAAAGGTGAGATTTTTCTCAGACTTTTTACTATTCCCGGCAATACTTCTAATACATAATCAATTTCCTCTTGTGTTGTAAACCTGCTTAAGGTTAGCCTTAAGCTGCTGTTTGCCTGTTCAGGGCTTAAACCAAGGGCCATTAAAACATAGCTTGGCTCAAGTGTTTTTGCAGAGCATGCAGAGCCTGTTGAAGACGCAATTCCTTTGTTGTTTAGATATCCGCCGATTGCCTCTCCCTCAATTCCATTGAAACTAAAGTTTGCATTATTGCACAATCTTTTGCTGCCTATTGGCCCATTAAGCCTTACTTCTGGTATTTCAAGCACACTCTTAATTAATTTATCTCTAAGCTTTGTCATATAAGCAATATGTTTTTTATTCATAGCAATATTTACCGCCTCTGCAAATCCAACAATTCCATGAATATTTTCAGTTCCTGATCTAAGGCCAAATTCATGATCGCCGCCGTGCTGCCATGGTTTTATTTTTGTCCCTTTTCTTATGTATAAAGCGCCAATTCCCTTTGGGCCATGAATTTTATGAGCATTTAGAGTTATTAAATCAATATTTTGCTTTTTTGTATTTAATTCTGTTTTTGTATAGCTTTGGCAGGCATCTGTATGAAAATAGACATTATGCTTTTTGCATATGCTCCCAAGGGCCTTTAAATCATTTATTGTTCCTGTTTCATTATTGCCGTGGATTATTGAAACAAGAATTGTTTTATCTGTAATTGCTTTGTCAAGCTCATCTGGATTTACAAAGCCCTCTTTGTCAACATCAAGATAAGTTACATTAAAGCCCTGCTTTTCAAGCCACTTGCATGTGTTCATAATGCATTTATGCTCTGTTTTTGAGACAATTATATGATTGCCTTTATTTTTATTTGTGAATGCTATGCTCTTTAAAGCAAAATTGTTTGATTCTGTTCCGCCGGATGTAAAGACTATCTCTTCTGGTTTTGCATTTATTGATTTTGCAATAATTGACCTTGACCTTTCCAATGCCTCTTTAGCTTCCTCTCCAAATAAATGTGTTGATGATGCATTCCCATATTTGATATTAAAATAAGGCAGCATTGCCCCTATTACTTTTGGATCAAGCATTGTTGTTGCACCATTATCAAGATATACTTTTTTCATTTTAATCTCCTGATTTATTTTTTATTTTACATACTAAGCAATTTTTTTTGATATGTCTTTTGACTATCTTAAGGATTGGGACAACTGTCTCGCTGTTTAAAGAGTAAATTCTTTGTTTTCCTTTTTGCTTAACATTTAGGATGTGGCATTGCAGCAGTTTTCTTAAGTTATGTGATATCCTGCTTTGCTCGCTCTTAACCCTGTCTGTGATTTCATTTACGCTTAATGGCCCGTTTTCCAGGACCAAAATTATCCTTAGCTTTGTCTTGTTTGCAAAGTTCATGAAAAAGTTATTATATGAATAATGTTTCATATGAACAGAAATTCATAGGTTATTTATATAGCTTTCTGTTTTGGATCTTGTTAAGTTAGTATTGGTGGATTGAAAAATAGAGACTAAGGTTTTGCTTGAGATAAACAATAATTTTATTAAGTTAAGATTACTCAAAGTCAATATGGCACAAATAACTATCCAAAAAGCAGCAATTAAATTACTCAAACAGAATATTAACTTAAGAAAACATGAAAAAGTTGTAGTTGTAACTGATAGAAAAAATTGTCCTATTTTTAAAGCAGTTTGTGATGCTGTAAAATTAATGAAAGGTAATTTAACAGAAATTTATATAACAAAAAATAGAACTCACAGCTCTCCCCTGCCCAAATTAGAAAAAACATTTATTCAAAATGATGTTATAATTGCCATAACAGATAAAAGCATTTCACATTGTCCTGAAACAGGGATTGCTAGAAAAAAATATGGTGTTAGAGTAATTTCAATGGTAGAGGTTGATAAAAATTTGTTTTTAAAAGCCATGAGAGTAAATCAAAAGAAGATTAAGATTATTGGCAATAAGCTTTCTAAAAAATTAAAAAAATGCAAAAAAGTAAGAATTAGAACCCCATCTGGAACTGAAATCAAAGTAAATGTGATTAAAGATGCAATTGATGTTGATGATGGGGATTCCACTACAAGGGGAAAATTAAATAACTTACCTTATGGTGAGGTTGCAATGGCACCAATAAATATTGTAGATGGAGTAGTTGCCATTGATTTTTCAAGAGTTAATATAAAACCAGAATATCATGTTAAACTAATTCTTAGAAAAGGGAAAATTATAGATTATAATAATAGAAAAGCTAAAAATTTTGTTGAATATCTTAGAAAAATAGATGGTGAAAAGGCTCTAAAAGTTGTAGAACTGGGTCTTGGAACAAATCCTGAGCATAAAAGTTTAGTTGGAAAAATCATTCATGATGAAAAAATTATTGGTTCTGCACATATAGCTTTTGGGGGGTTTGGAAATAAAAGAAAGTGTAAAATCCACGAAGATGTAGTTTTATTAAAGCCCACTATATTTTTTGATAAAAAATTAGTAATTAAAAAGGGCGAAATATTATAAAACAGAAAAACCAAATTCTCACTTACAAATCTTTTTTTCTAGGGGCAGGGAAAGGAATTAAGGGTATTAAAATTATACTTTTAATGATAAAAAATCACCCTAAATCATTAGGGTATCTAGCAAGATAAGCATCGGCAATAGCCTCTGGGAATATAGAGCCTTCTTGTCTATGGTCTCTGCCCGTAGCAACAGCATAGTTCTCATGTGTCCAAACCATTGATATCCATTTATCTATATACACTTTCTCGCCTTTGTAATCTTCTAGAATAAACCTGGCTCCCGGGGCTTGGTTTAATCCTATCTTAATCAAATTTTCCACATACTTTCTGTTTTCATATGGACAGACAAGCGCCATGCCTCTTATTTCATTTTGGTCTAGATATTGTGCTGCACAACACTTTATTGTTCCTATCTGCTCACCTTCATCTGAGATTAATGGCGCCTGAGTTTCTTTAACATTACCATATGCAGACTCTTTATACTTGTAATCTCCAATATCTTTCTCTATCAGCAATTCAGAGCAATCCACTTCCGGTTTAGGTTCAGGCTTGGGAGGCTCTGGTTTACCAATTAATCTCTTAATCCAAGCCAGAATCCTCCTCCATAAACTACTACTTATACATTCCCCATCAATACATAAGTTAGTCTTACATTCAAAATTATTATCACAAGAAGCATCGGCTCCTAATTGAGTTACAAACTGATTATTATCTGAACAATATTTTCCAGCTTTTCTATAGCCAAAAGGATAACATTTATCCTCTAGTTCACAACCACGGCAGGGATAAAATATTTTTTCTTCTTCCTCTTCTTCTGGACAAGGAACACAAGGACCACCACACATTCTAACTTTGTCTTCACACTCAAGTTCAGGCACACATTTTCCAATTCCACAAGGCTCTGGTTCTTTTCTTTTAAGTTTGATTTCTATAATATCCTGAATTTCCCCACAATCCCCAATTTCTTTTGTATAAACTTTAAGCTTAATTTTTCCTATATCAACAGCAACATTATCCTCTACCCTATTCGTAGCTCTAAAATATCCCTTTTCATTTGTTTTCATTAAGTCTGGTGTATGCCATCTATCATCATACATTTGCCCATAAAAAAGATAATTAGGAAGATGATTTCCTTGCGAATCAAAAATGTCTATTATAACTGTCGCGTAATCTCCAACATAATAAATACTTTTATCAAAAGTTACTTTTATACTCGCTGCACATACTTTGGGAGTGGGTAATTCAGGACAAGCATTTTCAGGAGAGATCTTACACACCCACATATTACTGGAGCATTCACACTCGGGAACTTCTGTTCCATCTTCACAAACATAATTTTTTACCTTTCCTTCTTTACACTCTACAGGAGGAACTGGTGGCACCCGTGGTATACAATCTTCAGGACAGTTACATTTTGTTTCCCAGCTTTCACAAATTCCATTACCACAATTAGAACATACTGTTCTTCCTCCTATAACTCCTACTTTAAGGGGTTTTAAATTACAATTTTCATCGAATTCATCTGGTTGTATTATTTCTCTTAGACCCCCACAACATTCAGTGGCCATATGTTCCAACATTTCAAAACCTTCAGGACTAGTTGCTACTGTTGGTGTTCTTTGGCCTTCTTCTATACATCCAACATCAACACAAACAGAATTTTCACATTTCATTCCTGAAGGACAATCAAAGTTATCTATACATTCTTCTCCAGGTGTTGTTTCACAAGCGTCACAATCCCAAAATGAACAGCCCTTTTCATCTGTTTTCATGGGGCAAAGACACTTCTGTATATCTTCTTCATCACAACCAGGACATAGCATAGTTATGGGAATAGGTGTGCAGGGTTCAGGTTCCTCTTCAACAAGCTCTTCTTCTTCAGCTGGAATAACAGGCACACCACCTCCTCCACCACTAGCTTCACTCCCTTCAGAGACTTTTTCAACAGGCTCTTCTGGTACAGGTTCTGGCTCTGGTTCAGCAGTAATCTCCTCAACCTCCTCAGTTACTCTGCCAGTGATTATATTAATAATATCGTCAAAAAAACCAGCAGAAACAGGTTGAGTAAGCAAAGCTAAAGTTATTAAAAAAACCATTATTGGTTTTATCTGCATTTTATCACATTCTTTTTAATTTATAAATGAGTAAATACTTACTTGTATTTAAATAATTCGCAATATCAAAGGATAATCTCTAACAAGTAAATTTTGAATAACTAAATTTCCATTTTCAGTGCTTGTTATTATTTGTTGTTGATAACCATTCAACACATCAATAGCAGTAATTTCTTTCCCGCTAAAACCATCAAAAATCAAATCCGCCTTAACTCCAGGATCATCGTCGACCGCTACACCATCTGTCCATAAAGCAATCAATTTATCTCCATTAGATAAAGAGAAACTATAACTTTTGATGTTCGTGGCTTCACTTTGTATTTCTATTGGCAATTCTATTGGTTTAGCTCCTGCCATAGCAGTGCATAGGTTTCGAATTGCTCCTACCATCAGCGGTAATTCTTCAAGTGATTCTAAAGCAAGTCCTGTGGTGAAGTCCATGCCTAGATTCATTACAATGCCTCGTGCATAGTATTTTGTAGCTTTCGTCTCGCTGTATGTCCAAATTTCATCAGGATGAGGATTAATAGGGGTACGCCAAATCAACTCGTCAGCCATATATTCTCCCTCAAAACCATTAGCAGAAGCTATATTCTTTATTTCCTGCATAAAAGATGAATAATCCTGATAATATTGTCTGAGGATGTCATGTTCTGGCGAGACACCATACATGGGATGAAAAGAAATACCATCAACCAAAGGCATCACGTCTGACTTTATAAATTCCAAAAAGTATTCCCTAGGTTCTGTCTGACGCAAATCAGAAACAGACCCAGCCGCTATTTTCGCATTCGGATCCTCCTCACGAATAACAGGAACAACCCTCTTAACAAGATTTACATAATCGTCTAGTTTCACATTCTGTTGAGTGCCTTCACAATGATTCTGTTCATTCAGTATTTCATAATATTCAATTTTATCTTTAAAATGACCGACAATGAATCGCACATAATCAAGGTAACGCTCAATTTCTTCTTCTGTTTTAAACCGTGAATATTCTTCTTCTCCCTCTTCTGTCTCAATTTGAATTTCTTCATCCCAAAAGACTAAAGTATACTTAACTTTTATGCCGTTATTGACTAGCTCTGTTATTGCTTTATCCTGATAAGGCCCAATCTCAAATTTGGAATATTCTCCTGTATCTTCTACTTCATCCCAGTCAAACCAGTCAATTGTTAACCGAACCCGTTTCAATCCAAGATCAGTATTATGATGAACAAAATCATCTACCTCATCTTCTCTATAAATGTCTGCTCTCATCATTTGGCCAATACGGTTGTCTTCAAGTTCTTTTGATTGTTTGGGTTGGAGTTTGGTTATATCTTGCGTATTTCCAGTCTGAAACCACTCAATTCCTTCTATTACTTCTTCAGATGGTTGTTCTTCAGCAACTTTTTCTATTTCTTCAGCACAACCACTAATTAAAATTAACAATACTAAAATTAGAATTACCTTTTTCATCTATTTACCTCTTTTCTTTAAACATAGTCAAACTACTATTTAAATACTTCTCAAAACGCCCCCTTAATTCTTGTTCTTGAAGGCTCTTACGAGCTTGATAGAACGGAACTCCCCCAATCCTTCGGACAGTTACACTCGCTTTCGGCTCGGATTTTATTTGAAATGGAAATTTTACTTTGCGGACGCAATTTTCCCCCACTTCGTAGGGGAAAAGAACTTAACAGCAATTGCGATGTTAAATCCAATTGAGAAAAAAACTTAAAATCTTTGAAGGGGCTTGAATCAATAATCAAAAGATTTATTAAGATAATCAATTAATAAAATTATGGGGTGGTTTATATGTGGATATATATTTTAGTTGCGGTTTTTATTGCATCTGGACTAAAAGTTGTTAAGGAATATGAGAGAGGAGTAAGATTTACCTTAGGAAAATTCTCTGGGATTATAATGCC
>Ga0180009_10006948_pt1 | contig 11716 bp, 6 predicted proteins | sample OS_PC_MetaG_FD_123537 | JGI IMG/M metagenome (GOLD analysis project Ga0180009, IMG submission 123537) | Groundwater microbial communities from the Aspo Hard Rock Laboratory (HRL) deep subsurface site, Sweden - OS_PC_MetaG | ecosystem: Environmental > Aquatic > Deep subsurface > Groundwater...
TGCATCACATGGCCTTATTCCGATTAAAGCCCGGGGCGAATAATCTTTATTGATTTCTTTCAATATATGATGTTGTTCGTCGTTTTCATCTAACGAAAATTCAAACATTATTTCTGTTTGTGGAAAAACAAGGGATTTTGGTGAAAGGCGTGTATTTAGATAATTAAAATCCGGGAGTTCGCCTTTTGCGAGTTCCTTAAAAAAATGCTGGTTGTTATTCTTTACAGGGCCGAATAATCTATAATTCCCATATAAATTTTCGAGTCCGTTGGCCCAGCTATTTTTGTCAATAGTTATAAACCTCATAGAATTTGCCTTTTATTATAATAGGTTACCACGGATTTTCACGGAATTACACTGATATTTTTATAGTAACTTCAAAGGTCATAACTTGCGTTTCTGTCATTCCGAACGAATGTGAGGAATCTTAAGATTTCTCCCTTCAGTCGAAATGACAAATAAGCTCAATTTGTGGCGGAGCACAGTATAACTTATTCATTGTTTATGATTTTCAGTGAAACTCCGTGTCGTTCCGTGGTGACTTTTTGCCGTTTATTTGATAAAATCTTCCGGATCATCGGGCCTGTATGTATCGAGTGGCGGCCGTTCATCTAATGACATACCTGCCTGCCAGCCATAAAGTTCAAGACAGTCCTTTTCTAGTTTTTTTGTGAATAACCTTACTTTTATTCCCATTGGACATGCTCGTTCGCAAGCGCCGCAATCGGTACATCTGCCTGCGCAGTGGTATGCCCTTAATAAATGAAATGTTCTTGTATCAACAGGGTCTATGCTTTTGCCTACCCATTGTGGCATTGATTCGTCCACAAAGCATGTTGGGCAATAGCAAAGTGGACAGGCATTTCTGCATGCATAACAGCGAATGCATGGAGATAAGAGATCATCGAAATAGCTCCATTTTTCTTCAGGACTCATGGCTTCTATTTTGCGCACATCCTCGTATCTATCGACTTTTTGTTCATCTATAAGATCGGCAGCAAGCTCGTCATATATAACAGGATTCCGGTGTACGCATATTTTGCAGTTTTCCTGTAATACATCGTTTTTATTTAAGGTTTTCTCAAAACCTTCTCCTTTTACAATTATATTTTTTTCGTCTTCCGAGACATCCCTGATTTCATTTTCAAACATGGAAGTTATTTTATTTTTATCAATCATTCCTTTGCACGGCACACCGATAATAATAAGTTGCTCCCTTTTTATCTTGTTTTCTATTATATGGGTTACAATATTTCTTGCATCGCAACCTTTGGCAATTATAGCTATTTTTTCTTTTCTGCCGGTCAGGTAGTTGGCCAGATTTATGCTGCAGTTGCTGTCCCATACAAGTTCTTTTACTCCTTCCGGGGTTTTCACAAAACATGGCTCATTCATCATAGGGACGGTTCCCTTGCGAAAGCCGATTATTATTTCAACTTTTTCTTCTTTTAAGAGTCTTTCCGATATTTCTTTAATTTTTGATAGATACTCTGACATATTAAGCAACCTTATAACGGTTCACGGTTCACGGTTCATGGTTCACGGTTACGAACTATGCAACGACTGAAGCATTTTAATCGGTTAACTGTTAACCTTAAACGCTTTTATACCATGTTTTCTCGGACCCAGTGCCTTTACTGCCGAGGTGACTTCATTAATTACGCGTGCAAACTTTGTGGATTCAGCAGAAGAAATCCATGAAAAATGGAGACGGCCCGGTTCAATTCCCATATATTCTATAAGATTTTTAAAAAGAGCAAATTTTCGTCGGGCATAATAATTACCTTCCATATAATGGCAGTCTCCTGGATGACATCCTGACACCCATATTCCGTCAGCACCTTTCATGAATGCAGCCAGAATAAACTTTGGGCTCATCCTGCCGGAGCATGGAATCCTTATTACTCTGACGTTGGGTGGATACTGCATGCGGCTGACACCCGCAAGATCGGCGGCTCCATAGCTGCACCAGTTGCACAAGAAACCGACTATTCTGGGTTTCCAATCTTTCATTAGGATATTCTCCTCTTCATCACTCTGATACCTGCTCTATTTTAGCTTTTTATAGCGATTTTCCTAAATAGTTCATATTCGCTTATACTGCTTTCTCTAATGCAAAAATTTGTGAAAATATCTGATTATTGTCAAATCCCTTAAGATGTATTGCTCCGGATCTGCATGATGCTGTGCATAGCCCGCAGCCCTTGCAGAGAACAGAGTTGATTTGCGCCTTACCTGCGAACGGGCCTTTTTCAATAAAAGCCGGCGCTGAAAAGGGACAGATGTTGACGCATACACCGCAACTGCTGCAGTTTAGAGGATTGATATGCGCAACCGTGCCGCTCATAGTTGTTGTTTTTTGGGCAAGCAGCGTTACAGCCCTTGTTGCTGCGGCCTGCGCCTGCGCTATCGATTCATCAATCGGCTTTGGTGCGTGTGCTAATCCGCAGATAAAGACACCGTCTGTTGCGCAATCAACGGGTCTGAGTTTAACATGCGCTTCCATAAAAAAACCGTCATCATTAAGGGTCACCTTGTACATCTGCGCAAGCGGGTTTTTTTCCGGTGGTATAATGGCGGATGCAAGAACCAGAAGGTCCGGTCTTATTTCAATCTTTCGTTTAATTGTGGAGTCAATGAACCTTATCCGCAAGTCTTCCCTGTCATTATCTACGCTTAATTCCTTACTAACGTCATATCTGAAGAAGAGGATGCCTTTTCCTCGGGCTTTTCGGTACAGGTCTTCGCGCAATCCATAACTGCGCATATCTCTGTAAAGAATAAAAATGTCCATTTCCGGATTGAGTTCTTTGAGTTGCAAAGCGTTTTTTATCGAATGGGTACAGCATGTTTTTGAGCAATACGGGCGTTCTTCTATTCTTGAGCCAACACACTGGATAAATAGAGCTGACTTTATATTTTTGATAGAGTCGTCATTTTTAATGAATTTCAGGTCCAATTCAAGACCAGTCAGAACACGTGGATCATGGCCATACAAATGCTTATCAGGCTTAAGCTCCTCGGCTCCTGATGCAATTATTGTCACACCATGCTCAATGACCTCTTCTTTGCCGTCCTTTTGGATACTGGTTTTGAAATTTCCGACAAAACCGTCAACCTTTGTTATCTCTGATTTCAGATAGACATCAATCTTATCATCCGACTGAATCTCTTCAATCATTCTATTTAGATTTTGCTGTACATCCTCACCTCGCCAGGTTTCATGAATATGCCGCGCCTGTCCGCCTAACATTTCATTTTTTTCAATTAGATATGTATGATACCCTTGCCCTGATAAAGTTTTTGCCGCTGTCATACCTGAAATGCCGCCGCCTATGACCAGAGCTGACTGATTGACTTCCAGTTCCGGTTCAACCAGCGGTTCGTGCAAGGCCACCTTTGCCACGGCCATCATGGTCAGCTCTTTTGCCTTTTCGGTTGCCGCTTCAGGTTCTGCGCTGTGGACCCATGAACAGTGGTTGCGTATATTGGCCATATCAAACAGGTATTTATTAATACCCGCATTGATTAAAGTTTTCTGAAAAAGCGGTTCATGAGTTTTGGGAGTACAGGCCGACACAACCATACGGTTCAGGCGCTTTTCTTTTATTGTCTTTGTCATCTTATCCTGAGTGTCCTGTGAGCAGCTGAACATGTTTTCTTCAGCATGAACAACATACGGCAGGGTGCTTGCAAAATCCACTACAGCAGGGACATCGACTACTCCGGCGATATTAATACCGCATCGGCAGATAAAAACTCCTATTCTTGGAGGTTCTCCACGGATATCTATTTCTTCAGGAATTTCTTCTTTTTTTGTCAGGCTCCAGCGGGATTCGGAAAGGCTGATTCCTGCCATGCCTGCTGCCGCGCTTGACTCGACGACTGATGTGGGGATGTCTATCGGAGATTCAAAGGCTCCGCATACAGCTATTCCTGGGACCGAGGTTTTTACAGGGTCAAAGCTTGTGGTTGATACAAAATTATAATGATCAAGCTCAATCCCTAATTTTTTGGATAGTTCTATTGCTTCATTGCTTATGCCCAGACCAACCGAGAGGACAACCATATCAAATTCTTCATCAACTTTTCTGCCGTTTTCGTCTATGTATCGTATGGTTTGAATGCCTGTATTTCCAACCGGAAAGATATTGCTGATTTTCGATTTGATAAATCTTATGCCTGATTCATTTTTGCCTCTGTTGTAATATCTTTCAAAATCTTTTCCGTGAGTGCGTATATCCATATAAAAAATAGCTGTATCCAGAGGCTCTTTGCTGTGTTCTTTGGCAAGCATGGCTTCTTTTATTGCGTAGGTGCAGCAGACCGATGAGCAATAGCCCCTGGCTCCTATATGAGTATCTCTTGATCCGATACATTGCAGCCATGCAATTTTCTTTGGTTCCTTTTTATCTGAGGGCCTGACAAGATGCCCGCCAAAAGGACCTGATGCGGAAAGAATTCGTTCAAATTCAAGGCTGGTAACAATATTGGGAGATTTTCCGTACCCGTAAATGTCATGAGTTCCTGGATCGTAAGCCCTGACGCCGGTGGCAAGGATAACTGAGCCAACTTTGAGAATTAGATCTTTCTTTTGGTCATCAAAGTTGACGGCACCGGTGGGACAGAATTTTTCGCATGCCTTGCATCTGCCATTTTTGAAGAAGATACATTGCTCAGAATCAATCGCATATTTAAGGGGTACAGCCTGCGGGTATTTTAAATATATTGCCTTGCGTTTTATAAGTTTTTCATCATATTCGCTGGCTGTTTTTTTCGGGCATTTCTGCGCGCATAGACCGCATGCAATACATTTGTTCATATCAACATAACGCGGGTATTGAGTTACCTGAACCTCAAAATTTCCTTCTTCCCCTGATATATCTTTGACTTCTGATAGAGTAAGTAATTCTATATTAATATGCCGGCCGACTTCGACCAGTTTGGGCGAGATAATACACATGGAACAGTCATTGGTCGGAAAGGTTTTGTCCAGTTGGGACATGATTCCGCCAATGGAGGTTGATCTTTCAATAAGATAGACATAATAACCTGAATTCGCAGCATCAAGCGCGGCCTGCATTCCAGCAACTCCGCCGCCTACAACCATTACAGCACCGATCTTTTCTTTTGACATTTATTCTCCTACGATAATGAGGACCCCAAGCCGGAACCAAATTGAAGATTGAAGATTGAATATTGAAGATTTGTGGTATCGCTTCGCTCCATCATTTTAATTAAAATCAATAAAATTCCTTCAATATTCAATATTCAATATTCAATATTCAATATTCAATTATCACATATTTTCTGCCACAAAAAACACGAATTTCAGAACTAAGGAACTATAGCACTTATGTCTATCTGATTCATATTTATTCCTAAAGCCTGTTTATCAATACCCATAGCCAGCCCAAGGAGCTGTGGGAATAAAATTGCCGGCAGATGATTGTTTATGCGTTGCTGCTCTATCATCATCTTCTGTACGCTGTCAAATTGCAGGTGGCACCATGGGCAGGCAGTACAAAGGTAGTCTGCACCGGATCGTTTTCCGTCAGTTAGCTTATTTTTCGTCAGGTTCATTGAGAGATCATCATTTATTCCCAGCACAGGCGCTCCGCAGCATTCAAGTTTTAATGCCCAGTCAATGCTCTTTGCGCCGGTCAGTTCCACAAGTCTATCGAAAATAACGGGCGATACTGGATTGTCGAATTGCATAATATTGCTGGGACGCAAAACATGGCATCCGTAATGAGTGGCAATCTTAATATCCTTGAAACTCCTTGTTATCTTTTCTTTTAATGTATTGATTCCTATATCTGAATAAAGCGCTGACAGAAAATGTTTAATTTCAAGATTCCCGTTGTACTCTAATCCCTCTTTTGCCAGTGTTTCATTAACTTCATCTTTAAGAAGTGAATCTTCTTCCATATAGTATTCCGCCATTTTCATGCTGCCATAACAGCATTTGCATAGCGTAAGCACATTTAAGCCCAGTTTTTCTGCCAGGGCCATATTTCGCGCAGAAAAGAGTACAAATGTCTTAAAATCCGAATTTCTTAAGGGATAACCGCAGCAGTTAAACTCTTTAATATCTTCTATATCAACGCCAAGTCCTGCAAGCACAGACCTGGCCGAGGCCTCATATTGTTGCACCCGAGCAGGGATGTTGCATCCAAGAAACAACGTATATTTCATCATTTTATTTCCATTGAGTTAATAGTTCACCACGGATTTTGCACGGAATCACACTGTTTAAAATTTTCTTTTCAGTGAAACTCTGTGTCATTCTGTGGTAAATTTTTAGCAATTAAGTTCTTATTCAGCATTAATTTCTTTTAATGCAAGGTTTTTCAGCTCATACAAAACATCAGTAACTTTTACGCCCTGAGGGCAATGCTCCTGGCATTGATAACATGTTACGCAGTCCCACAGCATTTTTGAACCAAAAGCCAGATCTTTCAAGCCAAGGCCGACAGAACGCATGATTTGATGCGGAAGCAGACCAAGAGCTTCTTGTGGATTTTCATAATTACCCACTACCGGGCATACAGTGCTGCAATTCTGGCAGGAAAAACAATAGGAATAGGTAGTTGTCTGATAAGACAGATCTACTTTTTCCATAAATTCTTTATTAATTGGAGTTAAAGAAATTACTTCATCAGGATTTTTCATTAACTCGCATTTGTCTGTAATAGCATTCCTTGTCAGGCTCATGGGGTTTGAATAATTATTAGAATCCAGTTCTTGTCGATTCAAGCCGCGATAAAAAGAAAAAGGTGAAAGCACAAGCGGTATTGGACTGCCTTTTTGAATGAGTTCTTCTCTTACGTTAAGCCACAACTCCCTGAGATTTATACCTACAGGGCATACCACTGTGCAGCGGTCACAATTGGTGCATAGATAAATTCCTTCCTGAATGGCTTTAATCTCATTTTCTTTTAAATCCTTGCCCGATGCATAGGTTTTTAGAAATACAAGTTTTTCCGAAGGAAGAATATTTGAATTACCTATTTTATCAAAGGCAACAGCAACTGAACATCTAAGGCTGCAGGTCCCGCAGTGTGTACATGCATCCAGTTCCATTGCCTGCCTGGTTGCGATATTGGCAGGGTATGATTTGTCTTTATCCATTACAGCATTTGCAAGAAGGCTCACAGGGCTGGCGATGAAATGGAACATCTTGCTGAAAGGCAGATAGGCAAGGCCGATAAAGCAGGCAAGGAAATGAATATACCACAGAAGTATCGTTACTCCAGACCTGTCCAGAGATAAAGCAACTGGACTTAACATCCTGGAGACAGGATAACCGGTAAAAGCCCATTTGGGTGAGGAGTGGCACTCAGCACAATTCATATTGTGCAATTCTTTAGAAAGGGAAATGATTGCAGGATCAATCGGTTCTTTAACATTTGGAGAAACCAAACCAAAATCCTTAACCCATAATTTTTCAAGCGCCAGTATCTCTCCCTCATCATCAAGGCCGGAATAATTTTCCACCATATTCTGGAATTCAGTATATGATGTTATTTTTGCACCTTTCAGAAGCACGCCTGAAATCATAATAACAGCCAGAATAATTATGGCATACAGGTCCATGGAGTTGCTTTTGAGGCGCGGTACTTTCAGGATGAAGCGCCTGTAAACGGCGATCATCAGGCCGGCTAAAACCATAATGCCGAAAAAGTCCCTGAGGAATAAAAACGGATTTACAGTGGAATAATATTCTTTAAAAAGAGATGCGGTTATAAAAGAGTCAAGGGCATGCATCAAAAGCAGCATCATGAATCCGGTAAATATGAGCATGTGCATAAGCCACCGGAGAAAGTCTTCTTTCAGGATTCTTCTCTGCAGCACAACGTCCAGTATGAAAACCTTAACAAGGATAAGGATTTTGGGACTGAATATAACTTCCAGTATGCCCTTTGCTGCCGCTGTTATTCTTTCAGACGTAGTAAAATTTTGAGATGCAGTGCCTATTTTTCGCGAGAACCAGGTGAAAACCTTGTAGATCAGGCCGAGAAAAAAGACAAAAAGAGAGGTATAAAGAAGAACAGTAAACAACATGCAGTTACCCTCCATGATAGTCGGCTTTAACCACCATCTCAATTAACAGCAGATTAACTAGTGCCTGAACGAAAACTGCTAATTTTCCCAATTTCTGTGTCAGGCTTAAATTTTGGCACGCAGTGAAGCTTTAGCGCTATCCTCAAAATACTCCATGTATTCCTGCGGTTAAAATTTGCGACTTCCTTGAACTTGAAAAAATTTTCTAGTTTTCGTTCGGGCACTAACTAAATAATCTCCTGTTAAAATTATATTTTTGAACCGCAAAAGCGAGCACATTCCCCGCAGCTTGCTGCAGGGAGTTTCAAATACCCGAGAAACCTTAAAAAAATAAAATTATATATCAGAAATATAAGATTATACAAGACCTTAACACCTAAATTTCGCAATATACATGCCATTAAGAGACAATATTAAAGTTGTATTATTTATTCCCTCCCAAACCATTCGCAAAATATCAAAAATGAAGAGGCAAAAACAGTTAAGCAGTGATTATTTCCCGGAGGGATAAACTGGGTATTTTTATTACCTATCCATTCTCCTAAACCCGCTATTTCTTGGTGCGAATAGAATCTAATAGATATATCGTTCTTTATATTGATCTTGCACACATGCATGATTTCTTATATGGATATAGTGAATTCAACTTCAAAGTGCACCACATAAAATTATAGTTGGACATGATGTGTATTCTGGTAGTGTGAGGAAGAGCAACCAACCCACACATAGAAGGAGCACACCATGTCCTATTCACACTTAACACCTCAGGAGCGTTATGTCATCTATCATTTAACCCGTATTTCTCACGAGCCGAGTTTGCTGCATACGCAAGGCGCAGGCCATGAAGCCGTGGTACTTCACTGCAAATGGCCTGCAACACAGCGGATGCGGTGAAATCGGCTTGCCCGAAGGGTGAACAAGTCATAAAGAATTTTGCTATAAATTCCATAAACAAAGTGTTAAACAGCCTGTAAAGCAAAAATAGTAATAACTTTCAATAATACAATTATGTTACGCATTATTTTATGAGTTGTTCATGAGAAATGCGGGTTAGTCCATTATAGAAACTAAGCAAGGGTTTCTATAATGGACTAAAGGGCGTCACTTAAATGCCGCCTGAAAGGAAAAACTTGGACGAGCTCCTTCTATTGATAACCGTTCTGAAAGAAATTATGAGTTGGAAGACGGCGTTGGATGTTTTCCTTATGGCGTCGTTGATATTTTTGATCTACCGTACCTTTCGCCGGCTAGGAACCTGGAGGATCCTGTTAGGAATTTTAATTGCAGTGATGATTTTTGTGATTGCCAGCCTTCTCGAGCTTGAAGGGATAAGCTGGATCTATTCGAACCTGAGCCAGGTTGCCGTATTGGGAATCGTTGTTATTTTCCAGCCTGAAATTCGAAAAGTTTTTGAAAGGGCCGTGTCCCTCAGAAGAAGCGAAACGGGCAACACAGAGTCAGCTCTGTCCATGTTAATCAGCGAGGCCGTCTTTGGCTTAGCGCAACAAAGGCGGGGGGGCATTTTGGTGTTTCCGGGCAAAGAACATGTTACACAGTGGTTGAAGGGAGGCTTTTCACTGGATTCGGAGCCCAGTATTCCACTGATTATGAGCATTTTTGATCCGAACTCGCCCGGGCATGACGGCGCCCTGATTGTCGAAAACGGACGATTTGCGCGGTTTGGTGTACGCCTGCCGAACTCGAAAACCGACACACTTTCGAGAGAGTTCGGAACGCGCCATCATGCGGCCATGGGCCTTTCTGAAGTGACCGATGCCTTCGTGGTAGCGGTATCGGAGGAAAGAGGTGCCGTTACGACCTTTTTAAGAGGCAAAATAAACAGAGCCTGTGACAAGAATGATCTCTGTTCAAGGATAGAATCTCATTGGGGAAAGACGTCTTCCTATCTGCCGAAGACATCCCTTCAACAGTTTAAATGGAAAATACCTTCCGAGGTCAGCCTGAGTATCTTGCTGGCTTTCATTTTTTGGGTGGCTCTGGCTACATCTCACGCCCGAATATCTGAAAGAAGTTTTGTCATACCGATTGAATATACGACGGTTCCTCAAAACCTTGTTCTTGTCGGTAACAAGCCAGTAGAAATTAAGCTGCGATTGGCTGGTCCCAACTCGGATCTCGATGTTTTGGGAGCTTCCCGGTTGAGCGTTAAGATCGATCTGTCCAAAGCCATGTCAGGCAAGCAAACCCTTGCCGTAAATGAGGAGAATATTCGACTGCCCAAAAGGGTTCGAATTATGGAGATGGAGCCTTCAAGTTTATCTATTGCACTGGAAGAAATTTTGCATAAAGAATTAATTGTCAAACCTCAGATGGTAGGCAAACTTCCCCAGGGTATAGGACTTATATCCGTCAATGTCTGGCCGGAAAAGGTCAAGGTCCTGTCTCCGACCGGTGTGGGGAAAAAAGGTGAAATCAGATTGATGACCACTCCTATATACATGGAGGGTATCAGGGAGGACGCCATCCTTTTCTGCAAAATAATAGCACCTTCCGACATACAACCGGTAGACAAAAGATGGCCGGATGTTCAAGTGCAGATCAAGGTACACCTCAAATCCGAAAAAAAAACATTAGATATTCCATCGTCTATGGTATATTAGCAAATTTAGGTTTTTCCAAAGCCGTAAGTACCGTTTATAAAACGCCACTCAATACTGCAGGATAAAGGCGTGTTCAGCAAAAATTTAATTATATCCTTTGAGTATCGCCTTCTTTGTTTCGACAGCTCTGGCTGACGGCCTGCGGTTATGGTGATGAAGTCAGCGGCATCGTGGTTATTCAAGAGCATTCGCCGCCGGCTCTTCCGTGGTGCGGTTCAGGCATTTCCACTCATGAATCCACTTGAATTCGAGGCAGTATCACGTCACATTACCATGAGCAGAGAGTATCTTAACCGCTCTTTCCCCGGCAATCCGAATGGGTCTCTCGGAGAGCGAATAGCGCATCGCATTTTTTCTACGATCATCGTAGTAACGCCGACTCTTGTGTTGGACCTTCACAGGCTGGGGGATTAATGCTGCCAAAGCTTGAATTGTGAATTAAATTTATCGAATTGGCTTTTTACTTTTTTATATTTTAAAAGATTTTACACAATAACTGCCAGCGGAGTAACTCATATTAAAATGCCGTCTTTTTTCATTGGTTATTAATCCTTTATTCAAAGGTAACTAGACGATTAAATTACGTTTGTGTTTAACCTGACTTTCTAACAAAATTTTTCGATATCTATTGCGCGTATTATATCCTATCTTCAAATTACAGCTTTGCCTATGGTTGAGTTGAAGCAATTTTAGCCGAGAACTAATTAAAAATACATGGATATTGGTTTGGCTGTTAATATCTTTTAAGGACATGCATATATATGATATGGAAGTAACAATTGAGGCAGTTTCAAAACGTTCCTTTTTGCCCGATTTCTGATGTCTGCTTAAAATATGAATACTGAAGCTAAACCAAATATTATTGTGATCTGCGGCCCAACCGGTTTGGGCAAGACCGCTGTTTCAATTGAACTTTCATTGGATTTTCATGGAGAGATTATCGGCGCTGATTCAATGCAGATATACAGATATATGGATATAGGTACAGCCAAGCCGACTCGTAATGAGCAGGCGCAAGTCCCTCACCA
>Ga0180009_10006949_pt1 | contig 11716 bp, 7 predicted proteins | sample OS_PC_MetaG_FD_123537 | JGI IMG/M metagenome (GOLD analysis project Ga0180009, IMG submission 123537) | Groundwater microbial communities from the Aspo Hard Rock Laboratory (HRL) deep subsurface site, Sweden - OS_PC_MetaG | ecosystem: Environmental > Aquatic > Deep subsurface > Groundwater...
TATCAAAGACTACCTGGAAAATCACAACCAAAATCCAAAGATTTTCGTCTGGAGCGCTCCGGTGGAGCGTATTTTGGCGAAGATCGCCAAATGTAAAGAAGCGTTGGACGCACTACACTAGATGTAACTGTATCCTATCCTTTCTTATTGGAAGTTTTTGACTATCATGAAGACGGAGCAATAAGTAACGGTAATCTCATTAATATTTTATATATTATAGAAACTTATGCATTTAGAAGATTAATTTGCAATATACCCACTAATGCCTTAAACAAGGTCTTTACGACTTTAGGGCGGGAAATAAAAAAACATGCCGATTTTAAAGAAAATTATTTTGAAATATTTAAATATACACTGATTAATAAAAAATATAGTCAAAGATTCCCAGTAGATGAAGAATTTTCTGAAATGCTTAGAACTAGAGACATCTATAATTTTAAAAGCAAGAATAAGCTTCATCTTTTAGAAAGGCTTGAAAATTATGATAATGTAGAAAAAGTAAGTGTAGAAGAATTACTGAATGAAGGAAAATTGAATATAGAACATATTATGCCCCGAACGCTCTCGGTTAAATGGAAAGAATCTTTGGGAGATAATTGGGAAGAAATACATGATAAATATTTAAATACTTTAGGCAATATAACTCTTACTGGATACAATTCAAAGATGAGCAATAGGCCTTTTTTAGAAAAGAGAGATATGGAAAAGGGCTTTAAAGATAGTAAGTTATCTTTAAACAAATATTTATGGAATTTAGATAACTGGAACGAGAATACGATTATTGGTAGAGCGGATAAATTAAAAAATATTGCTTTAAAAATATGGTCATATCCTGTAACTGATTATGAAAGCCATGAACCGGAATTAAATCAATTTAATTTATCCGAGGATTATAATTTTACCGGGGAAAAAATAAAATCCTTTATTCTCATGGGTCAAACATATCCTATTAATAGCTGGAAAGAATTTTATAGAATTTTATCTCAAAATTTATATGATCTTGCTCCAGATATTTTTAACAGTTTTTTCAGTGATGGAGATTTTATCGATGGAAGAAAATTGATTTCAGATAAGATGGGAGATCTTCGTAATCCTTTAAAAGTTACCGATAATATATATTTAGAATCAAATTTAAGTGCAGAATCAATAGTAAATATGGCCAGGCTAATACTAAGAAAGTATGATATCGAGGAAGATGAAGTAGTGGTAAATTTGATAGGAAAAGAGGGCGAAAATTTATCGAATACTCAAAAGAAGAGAATCGATTTTTGGGAAGGTTTGTTAGAAATAAATAAAAACAAGACAAGGTATTTCTCTAGTTCCAGGAGTCATAAATACTATGATATTTATTGTAGCAGCGGTATAGCAGGAATAAGTTATTATTATGCAATAAAACAGGAATCCGTATCGATTGGATTATCTATTAATAGAGATACAAAAGATAAGAATGATTATATTTTTCATAAATTGTTAGAAAGCAAAAAGGAAATTGAAGAAGCATTTGGAGAAGATTTGGGTTGGTTTAATGATAAAAATATTAAAATTTCTGCAATTTATAAACAATATAATTATGCTGGCTTGAAGAATGAAAACAGATGGGCAGATTTACAAAATGACATGGTTAACGGAATGATAAAATTGACAAATGTTTTTGATAGTTATATTAGAGAGTTGGATTAGTTAATAAAAAAAGAAGTTCCAAAAATACAGTTAGACAAGGGATAGATACTATTTTTATTACTCAAAATATTTAAAGTGTGACAAAGACCGTCCCCTGTCACATTAATTATGTATAAATAAAAGAGTATATTTATGCGATGATGATAGGAAAATATTTTAAAAAAAGAAAAATTGAGCCCAATCCAATAAATAAATTTCACAGTCTAGGAATATATTATTTTAAAATTAAAGAATACAAGAAAGCAATTGAATTATTTAAAAAAGCATTAATTATAGATCCTGATCATACGGACAGTAAAGATAAGATAAAATTATTAATCAAAAAGTCAAAGAAAGGAAATAATTATTTAAATGAAGAGCATTATTGCATTGTAGACGGGTATCTTATAAATAACAAAATTTTAAAGCTAAGAAAAAATTATGATTATAAATCTTTTTATGATTTAGGTTTATATTTTAAAAATATCTTATTATATGATGAAGCAATAAAGGCTTTTAAAAATGTATTAAAAATTAAACCAAATCATATTCCTACACATTTTGAATTAAGCGATATTTATAATGAAATAGAAAATTATTATGAATATGCAAATGAATATTATGAGGGCAATTTATTTAATATTAATACCAAAATTTATTGTGATAACTGTGAAGAATTACATCCAGGGTTAATGTTATCTGTTAAATTAAATAGAGCCGATTTATATTATAAATTAGCAGGAGCTTTTAAGGGTCCAAAATATTACTATCAAGTAATTGAACTTTGTAACAGAGCAATAGATATTGAACCGGATTTTACAGATGCATATTTTTGGATTGGATGGATTTATGAAAAGTTAAAAGATTATAGAAATGCTGAGTATTTTTATAAAATAGCAATTTATACCAATGGAAATTATCCTTGTGCCTATAATCGTCTTGGTAGCATTTATATAAAACAGTTGGAATTTAAAAAAGCATTAAAAGTATATAAAGACTCAATAATATATAATTCGGAAAATATTCAAGCATATTTAAAGATGGGATCTATTTATAATAAAATTTTACAATATGATAAAGCAATAGAGATACTAAAAAAAGCAATAAAAATAGAACCACAGAATTTTTTCTTATATCATTTACTTAGCAAAACCTATAAAAAAGTAGGACAACACGTTGAGGAAAAAGACGCATTAAAAAAAGCAATAGATATAAAACCTGATTATTTTAAGGCATATAAAGATTTATGGCGCCTTTACAATAATCAAAAAATGGACAAAAATATCTCCTCAACAGATATTAAAACCAAGCAAGACATTGGTTGTTTATCAAAAAAAAATAGAATATTTGAAAAAATAAAATACATTATAAGAGTGATTCAAGAAAAAATAAGGTTATTTTTTAAAAAATGAAAAGGATTTCTAACAGATAATAAGGTAATTTTTTACTACGTATAAATGAAGGTATTAAATGATTCAAATTATTTTAACATACAATACGAAAACATTTTTAAATAATATAAAGATGTAATCCTTAATGAAAAATGTTTCGAAAGGAAAAAAATGGATATATTAGAAAAAAAATATGATGAATATGACATTGCTTCACCAAATCCCGGTCCGCTCATCCAGTCCATGCGGGCTTTTGGATATGATGTCAGCACAGCTATTGCAGACGTTATTGATAACAGCATTGCTGCCGGGGCACGAAATATCCGGATTGAGTTTTATTGGAATGATGCCAAATCACATATTGCTATATTTGACGACGGGAAAGGCATGTCGGAAGAAGAATTAATAAATGCCATGCGTCTGGGAAGTAAAAGCCCTCTTGAAGAACGTTTTGAAGATGATTTGGGACGGTTTGGTCTTGGCATGAAAACAGCATCTTTTTCACAGTGTAACAGATTGACAGTTGCCACCAAACAACATTTATTGGGACCTGCGGTCAGGTGTTGGGATTTAGACTATATATCAAAAATAAATTGTTGGAATTTACTAAAAAGTAAATCAGCCATAATGGAAAAATATTTGATTAGGTTAAATGAAATTTCTTCAGGAACTGTGGTTTTATGGGAAAATATCGATTCAATAGTTTCTGAAAACAATGATCAGAATTTTAATCCACAAAATTTCTTTTATGAGAAAGCATCAGATGTTAAAAAACATGTTGCACTAACCTTTTGTGATTTTCTTGCAGGAAGGAATGCCTTGACAATTTGGATTAACGATCGTCGCGTAGAACCTTGGGATCCTTTTTTATCTTCCCATCCTGCAACAATTATAAGTCCTACGGAAGAATTATATATTGATAATGAACTTGTGAGGGTAACACCATATATTCTGCCGCATCATTCAAAGCTTACCCCGGATGAATTTTCACTTGCCTCCGGAACAAAAGGATGGAATGCTCAACAGGGTTTCTATATTTACAGAAACAAACGTCTTATTGTGGCTGGAAGCTGGATGGAGCTTGGATATAAAAAAGAGGAACACAGTAAGCTGGCAAGAATCAGAATTGATATAAACAACAGGCAGGATAAGGATTGGGATATTGATGTTAGAAAAGCAAAAGCCACCCCTCCATCTTCAATCGTTGCTGACCTGAAACGAATTGCCAAACTTGCCCGTCTGGAGGCCATCCGCATATATAGACACCGGGGTAAAAAAATCGCCCGCTCGTTATCTAAGGAACAGCATTATGTGTGGGAGCAAAAAATACGACATGGTAAACTATTTTTTAGAATCAATAGAAAACACCCTTTTGTAGATCTATTATTAACAAACAAGAATGTTTCTATTGAGGATATCAGGAAGACAATAAAACTTATAGAAGAAACGGTTCCAATACCTTTGATAGTTTCAGAAACCAATGAGAATCCTGAAAAAATGACCTCACCCTACGAAGGAGCAAAATCAGAAGAAATATCTAATATGATGCAGGCAATGTATGAATCTCTAAAGAATACAGGAATGAGCCAAGCACAAATTTTAGGAATCCTTTCTTCCAGCGAACCATTTATCTATTATGGAGAGTTGGTTGCAACATTTATTGATGGATTGGAGGAGAAATTATAATGAATGATCTAAGTGAAATAATAAAAGGAAATGTATACAACATTCTAAACAATGCCCAACAGATAAAAATTACAGCAGATAAAATTGAAGATATCGTAAAAGCACAAATCAAGGCTTTATCGATATCATATACGGAAATTGACGTGAATATTAAAAATATTTGTCGGGAAATTCTTTCAAATTATAATACATGGATAGGCAACCCCACCATTATTTCTGATTCAACCAATCACGAACCTTGGTTGTACGATCGCAAGGCAGAGGTATCATGGAATTTTTGGAACAGATATTTATCTTTCCTGGTTAAAACCATTATATACCCAAGACAGATTTTAAATAAGATGGATTCCCTTACAGATCTTATTTTAAATAATTTGGAAGATCCCTTGCGGAAAGGTATGTGGGATCGCCGGGGGATGGTCGTTGGTCATGTGCAATCCGGTAAAACACAAAATTATATCGGACTTGTATGCAAAGCGATTGATGCAGGTTATAAAATAATAATAGTATTAGCCGGGTTGAATAATGATCTTCGTTCACAAACACAAAGAAGATTTGATGAAGGTTTTCTGGGATATGATAGCAGAAAACGTGATGATTATTCTCAAAAAGGATCACGTATCGGTGCAGGATTACAAATGGAATATACTGATTTAATTGTACATACCTTAACAAGCAGCGAAAGCGATGGAGATTACAAAATGAGCCCACATAAAAGTGTAACCATTCAACCGGGAGGTGATCCGGTTCTGCTTGTTGTTAAAAAAAATTACCATGTACTGGATCATATTTTACACTGGTTTAAGGGAAAAAGTATAAATAAACAAATATCAGGAATACCATTGCTGTTAATTGATGATGAAGCTGACAATGCTTCAATTGACGGTCGGGCAGTTGAACGGGATAAACATACAGGCTTTCCCCTTGATGAAAACGATCCCACTACAATTAATCGTAAGATTCGCCAGATATTAAATTATTTTCAGCAGAGTGCATATGTCGGGTATACTGCTACACCTTTTGCAAATATATTTATTTTTCCCAGAGTTGAGGGATATGAAAATGAAAAATATAAGGAAGATTTATTTCCAAGGAGTTTTATTATAAACTTTCCACCTCCAAGCAACTATATTGGTCCAGCAAAAGTGTTTGGTCTGACAAGAAACATTAATGATGATGATGATAATAATAATAAACCACTTCCAGTACTTCGTACTGTAATGGATTATGAGAATTACATTCCCAGGAAGCATAAAAAGGAGCTTGTCGTGGATGCATTACCACCATCATTAAAGGAATCCATTCGGGCATTTATAATTTCATGTGCAGCCCGTGCCGCAAGGGGACAGGTGCGCGAACACAAATCAATGCTGGTTCATGTTACCAGATTTAACAATGTACAAAGACAGGTCAGAGATTTGGTTGTGGAAGAACTGTTAAATTGTCAAAGAAGTCTGGAATTCGAAGGAAAAAGTTTTGGGGAAACCACCCTTTATAATGATCTTGAACAGCTTTGGTTCAGGGATTTTGTACCCGCCACCCATGAGATAATGGAACGCATCCCGAATACTTTAATTACTGAAATGCCTTGGGATACAGTTAAAAAACATCTTTATACCGAAGCATCCAAAATACAGGTGAAAACCGTAAACGGGGAGGCACGGGAAGTTCTTGATTATGTCGAACATGTTAATGGTATGAGTGTCATTGCTGTAGGTGGTGACAAGCTTTCACGGGGACTTACTTTGGAAGGTCTTTCCGTAAGTTATTATCTACGGGCATCACGTATGTATGACACACTTCTTCAAATGGGAAGATGGTTTGGATATAAGGACGGATTTCTTGATTTTTGTAAATTGTATACCACAAGAGAATTGATGTCTTGGTTCCAACATATAGCATCGGCAGAGGAAGAATTGAGACGCGAATTTGATTACATGGCAACCAGGGGGTCAAATCCTGAAGAGTATGGGCTAAGGGTAAAATCCCATCCGGGGGGGATTTTGAAAATTACCTCAGCATACAAAATGCGAAATAATTTAGAGTTAACCATAACTTTTTCAGGTCATCTGATTGAAACAACACGCTTCTCAATGAGCAAAAAGAGTAACGATAATAATTTAAAAAATACTGATATATGGATTAAATCCTTGGGTAATCCCACCCCTAACAAAAAACAACAAGAAACATCTTCTTATATATGGAATAATATTGATTCAGGAAAGATTATTGACTATTTGTCCATCAGGTACAAAACTTGTGATATGTTTTCAGGAGTTGATCCTGAGCATATTGCAAAATACATTGAGGAAATGAATAAAAGGAATGAATTATTGTCATGGACTGTTGTACTTGTATCGACGAAACGCGCTACTGCAATAAAGTCAAGTATTGGCGGTCATGATGTATTTTTACCATACAGAACGGATACTGGTGATGATGATAATGTTTTATACATATTATCCAAAAATCACATGATATCAAGAAGTGATGAATGGATTGATTTATCAGAACAACAATACAATGTTGCACTTCAAATGACAATCGATGAATGGAAAAAAACTGGCAATCAGAAAGAACGTCCCAAAGCACCGGGAGGGCAGCATGTCAGGGCTGTACGTCCTGCCGGCAATGGTTTGCTGATTATTTATCCTTTGGAGATACGAAGCCAGAAGAAAGAAGAGACCGCTGAGACATTGGCATATCCTGTTATAGGGTATGCAATAAGTTTTCCTGACAGCCGAAAATCAACGGCGATAAGATATTGTGTCAACCGGACATATTGGAAAAATCTTTATGAAGACAACGAATTATAAGAATGAAATTTGTGGAGTAAATATTTAATCGACAGAATTATTTTATACTGAAAGGACAATAAATTATGGGCGAACGAAAAGATTTGCAAAAATATGGCGAAGATTTTTTCCAAGAGATTATTTCCCGTGCCGAAGTCGAGGATATGGAAGAATATAGAGAGAATATTTTTGTCGAGCTAATGATTGAATATCTTGAGGAGTCTGGAGAAATTGATGGCGGCATACCCTGTTATCATAAAAAAAGAGGCGTTCAGGTCAATGGATATCAATTTTACGAAGATCACAACACGCTTGATTTATTTGTATCCATATTTCAGGGAAATAACGAGATGGAAACCGTAACCAAGACAGACATTACTTCTGTTTTTAGCCGGCTTAACAACTTCCTGGACCATTCACTGGAAGGGTATCATGCTGAGTTGGAAGAATCTTCCGATGTTTTTGACCTTTCGATCGGTATTTTTAATTTACGTAAATCCCTTCAGTCGGTGCGTATGATTTTATTAACAAATGGGCTTGTAAAACCATTTGGTCTTGATAACAATACAATTAAGTCAATAAATATTTCATACCATGTGTGGGATCTTGAGCGCCTTTACCGCCTTGTATCTTCAGGTAAACAAAGGGAGGTTATTGATATTGAGTTATCTGATTTCGGAGAAGATCCTGTTCCCTGTATCATTCAGGAGGATTCTGATAAGGAATACAAAGCATGTATTGCTGTTTTCCCAGCAACACTATTGTACAAAATATATGAAATGCATGGTTCCCGTCTTCTTGAAAAAAATATTCGTTCATTTTTACAGGTTCGGGGAAATGTAAACAAGGATATACTTAATACGATACAAAATGAGCCTAATATGTTTCTTGCATATAATAATGGGATCTCGGTAACAGCTGAAAGCATTAGATTTGATAATGGTTCAAATATAAACATATCGGGAATAAAGGATTTTCAGATAGTCAATGGAGGGCAGACTACTGCATCCTTATACAATGCAGTAAAAAAGAAAGATGCAGATATTTCCAATATATATGTTCAGGTAAAAATTACAATAGTTAATAACGTGGAAAAAATGGATGAAATGGTGCCCATGATTTCGCGATGTGCAAATAGTCAAAACAAAATACAGATGGCCGATTTTTCTGCAAATCATCCTTTCCACAGAAGTATAGAGGAGCTTTCACGAACAATTTGGGCACCCGCTAAAGAAGGTAACCAGCGGCAAACACGTTGGTTTTATGAGCGTTCAAGGGGACAGTATGCAGATATAAAAAGTCGTGAGCACACAAGAACTGGGAGAAAGATCTTTGATGCGACACATCCATTGAAACAGAAATTTACCAAAACTGATCTTGCTAAATATGAGGGAACATGGGAACAATTGCCGCATGTTGTCAGTCTCGGGGCACAGAAAAATTTTAAAAATTTTATGTTTCGTCTTAAAGAGCGTGGAAAGTTTACTCCTGATCAAAAATATTTTGAACATCTTGTGGCCAGGGCCATTATATTTAGATCAACCGAGAAACTTGTAAGTGCTCAGAAATATGGTGGATACCGCGCAAATATTGTCGCATATACCGTTGCTTGGCTTTCACATAAAACAGCACAACGGATTGATTTGGATGCAATTTGGAAAAAACAGGAAATATCTTCGATTTTGCAGGAAGTAATAGTTATTGTATCCAAATATGCATTTGAACATATTTGCAGAACCGCAGGAAATGCCAATGTAACCGAGTGGTGTAAAAAAATATTATGTTGGCAAAGATTTAAAGAAGTTGAAATAAATCTACCCGCTGAATTTTACAAAGAACTACTTAACCGCAATAAAGTTATCGGTCAGACGGCTAATAGAGGAATATCTGCTCCGGACAAAGATGAAGATGAAATAATTAAATTTATTACTTCTGTTCCTCCTGAAACATGGTATGAAATATCTTCATGGGCGAAGCAGACAAATAATCTTGAAAGCTGGCAACGCGGTCTTGCTTTTTCTCTTGGAAAAAGGGCAAGACATAAGTATAACCCTAGCATCAATCAAGCGCGACAAGGAGTTCGAATATTGGTAGAAGCTAATTTAGTGGGATTCCTGATTCCTGAAGAAATAAAAAATGATTTGAAATTATATGCAAAGAAATTAAAAAAATATTAAAATCTGATGGAAATACCGACAAGTTTCGTTGTTTTTAATTTTTTTAATTATATAATGATATTCACAATACTTGGTTCAAAGGAAATATTTATAATGATTGTAATTGACTTGTTTGCCGGGGCGGGAGGACTGTCCGAAGGATTTACAAGAGAAGGATACCGTATTGCTGCTCATGTTGAAATGAATGCTTGGGCATGTGAAACTTTGCGTTCAAGAATGATTTGGCGTTATCTGGCCAGTATTGGGAAGGAAAGACTTTTTATTAATTATGTAAAAAATTCTACTCATAGGAATGCCATGTTTTTTAGAGAAATTTTAATTGAAAAATATCCAGAAATTAAACAGCAAATATACAGTGAAGTGCTTAATAGAAAATTTGGGGATCCAAAAATTGACGCAACCTCAACAGATATGGGTGTAATTATTAGTGAGATAGAAAATTTATTAGGAAAATGGAATGCTTCCTCAGTAGATGTAATTATTGGTGGCCCACCCTGTCAGCCTTACTCAATAGTGGGGCGCGGACGATTAAAAGAAAAGGTGGATAAGGACGACCGAAATTATCTTTTTAAATATTTTTGCGAAATAGTTAAGCATTTTCAACCAAAAATGTTTGTATTTGAAAATGTTCCCGGCATTCTCACAGCACTTAACGGAACAATCATGCCGCGAATAACTAAAGCCTTTGATGAAATTGGATACGGCTTGCGTTCTGGGATTAGTAACAATGACAAGGAGAACATTTTAAACGCAGTTGATTTTGGCGTTTGTCAATCAAGAAAAAGGTTGATTTTGATAGGATGGCGCAGAAATACCTTATATAATGAATTTGTGTATCCTGACCTTAAAACATATTCCACATTTAATCCAAAGGGGAATATGACATCAATGGATGCTTTATCAGATCTTCCACCTCTCAAGGATGGTGAAGGAAATAATCGATGGTTTGGAACGTATCCAAAAGGTCGATTTACAGCATATCAAAGTTTGATGCGTGAAAACAGTCCGGGAGTAATGAATCACTACGCCCGTCCGCACAATCAACAGGATATTATGAATTACAGGGATGCTATTATGGCGAAATGTGATGGTAATAGACAAATTAATTACAATGAGTATCCCGAGGAAAGAAAAACGCATAATAATCGTCATTCATTTACAGATCGTTATAAGGTACATGGAAATAATGAATTGCCACATACTGTAGTTGCACATATAGCGAAAGATGGACATTATAATATTCACTATGATCCTATTCAATGTCGCTCGCTAACAGTACGGGAAGCAGCACGAGTACAGAGCTTTCCAGATAATTATTTGTTTGAGGGACCACGTACGGCACAATTTATGCAAGTAGGCAATGCTGTACCTCCGCTTATGGCTCAGGCTATTGCGCGGGCAATTAAGTCTTTTATTAAAGGAAATGGTAGTCATGGCGGATGTATTTAAACCTCAAAAACGCAGTGAGGTTATGTCAAGTATTCGGGGCAAGGATACCAAGCCGGAGATTGTGGTTCGTAAATACCTTTTCAGGAAAGGGTTTCGTTATCGGAAAAATGTGAGTACATTGCCTGGAAAACCTGATATTGTGCTTCCAAAATATAAAACAGTTATTTTTATACATGGCTGTTTTTGGCATATGCATAAAAGTTGTAAATATTTTAAAATGCCCGGTACACATACAGAATGGTGGCGAATCAAACTCACCAAGACAGTTGAAATTGACAAACGGAATATTTTACAACTTGAAAAAATGGATTGGAGAGTAATAGTTGTATGGGAGTGTGAATTAAATACAAAAATAAAATGTATCAAACGTCTCCCGTTACTGGTTCAAGAACTAAAAAGAACTAATGATCCTAATAAATAAAAACAAGTAGAGATGTACTAGTGTAGTGCGTCCAACGCTTCTTTACATTTGGCGATCTTCGCCAAAATACGCTCCACCGGAGCGCTCCAGACGAAAATCTTTGGATTTTGGTTGTGATTTTCCAGGTAGTCTTTGATA
>Ga0180009_10006950_pt1 | contig 11715 bp, 12 predicted proteins | sample OS_PC_MetaG_FD_123537 | JGI IMG/M metagenome (GOLD analysis project Ga0180009, IMG submission 123537) | Groundwater microbial communities from the Aspo Hard Rock Laboratory (HRL) deep subsurface site, Sweden - OS_PC_MetaG | ecosystem: Environmental > Aquatic > Deep subsurface > Groundwater...
CACGGTTTCGTGCTGGACTTTATAGGCATCTTTGACAAACTGGAAAAGGCGCTCGCCTTTGATTCGGAAGAGGTGAATGCCGTAATCCGGGATATTCACCTTCTGAAGATGCTCTTTAAGACCCGGATGGAAACTACCGCCTCCAAATATATCGGAATGGTATCCGAGCCCTTCACAGACAAGGATACGGACAATCTCATCGAACACTTCAAAGACAAATCAGGGCGCAAGGAATTCTTTAAGTTCTTTAAGGAACTGGAAATGCTTTACGAGATTATCTCACCGGATGCCTTTTTGAGGCCATATATCGACGACTACAAAACGCTTTCAGCCATCTATGCCATTGTACGGAATGCCTATGCAAAACGGGTTTATGTAGATAAAGAATTGCAGAGAAAGACGGAACTGCTTGTTCGAAGGTATGTCCGCTCGGGCGTATTGGAACATATTACCGAATTCTTCGAGATCAATGAGGATACCCTTAAGAAGATCAAAGAAAAACACAAGGACTATAATGTTAAAGTTATCAACCTGATTAAAAGCATCGAGAAGCAAGCAGAGGAAAAATCAGACGACCTGTTTCTGCTGTCGATGAAGGAAATGGCCCAGCGTGTCCAGGACCGCTATGAGGATAGACAGATAAGTACCCAGGAGGCATTGGCCGAGCTTGCCAGACTATATAAGGATGAAATAAGAAGACGGAAAGAGCAGACCGAAAAAGGTTTGGACGGACTGACCTTTTTTGTTTACCGGTCGCTTCTGGATAAGAAATTCGGTAATGCCGACACAATTGCCAACGGAATCAGGAAAGCATTTCTAAACTATCCCAACTGGGAAAAAAGCGAAAAAGAACTGCGGGAGCTGAGGCAGGAAGTTTATTACACTATTTTTGCCGAAGAAGACGATATAGATAAGGTTGTCGATTTTGTCGATTACCTTTTTAATCTTTTATTTAAGGCATTCAATTTATAAATATGGACTCATGGAAAAGTAAAGATGAATTCAAAGAGAGGGTACGCTACTTTGCGGATAAAATCGGAGCGCGGGTAAATATGTTATCGCTTCGGCCAATGAAGCATAAATGGGCATCCTGTTCCACTAATGATAATTTCAATTTCAATTCCGAACTTCTTATTTTGGATAGGGAGTTGGGCGATTACGTAATTGTCCACGAGCTGCTTCATTTTCAAATACCAAATCATGGAAAGCTCTGGAAAAGCCTGATGAGTGCCTATTTAGGCAATTATGAAAAAATCGAAAAAAGATTGAAAAAAGTAAATGGATGAGGAAGAGATAGTCCGGATTTCCGAGACGACTATGATTTTATGCGTTTCTTTTCAATTGACTGGATCTTTAGGAGACAAGAATTCGTTTCGGATTTTGAGGATACATCAAGGCGTGAGATTCTTAAAATGTGTTCTCCAATTACGCCTTGCACCACCCTTGCTGTCTGTGGTAGTCTTTTTATCATGAAGACATCCAAAGACATATACTACATTTCGGACGGGACCGGCATTCTGGCCAATAATCTCGGCAAGGCCCTTATCTGCCAGTTTCCCGAAATCAATTTCAATGAGGAAAAATTCCCTTTTATCACGACGGTGGCAAACGCCAAAAAAATTATGGACTATATCCTGAAGCGTTCCGCCGGACGCAGGCCGTTCATATTCAGTACCATCATAAATGCGGAAACTATCGCCGTCTTCAATGTCCCTGAAGTGGAATTCTTCGACGCTTATGCCTTTTTCCTGAAAAGACTGGAAAACTGCCTTGATGCCAAGGCGCTGAGGATTCCAGGGGCCAGCCGCAAGGTAACCGGTATGGACATAGACCGACGGGTGGAGGCAATCCACTACTGCATGGAACATGACGACGGCACCAAGATCTCGGAGTATGACATGGCCGACGCCATTATTCTCGGAGTTTCCAGAGCCGGCAAAACGCCTATATCGGTCTACATGGCTTCCCAGATGGGCCTGAAAACGGCCAATTTCCCCCTTACCGATAAGTTCCTTTCCAAATACTATTTGCCGGATGGCATAGTCCACAACCTGAAACGCGCGGCAGGCCTCACCACTACCCCGGAGTTTCTGCACAATGTTCGTGAAAAGCGTTATCCTGGCAGTAACTATGCCTGCCTTGCCACCTGCAGGGATGAAATTAAGCGTGCCGAACAGACATTCCAGAAATATCATATTCCAGTCATCTCTTCGGCCGGGAAATCCATCGAGGAAATGGCCACCCAGGTCGCGCAGGAATTGAACCTGCGCAAAACCACTTTCGTATCATCCATTGAATTGTGATTGGGCCTTTCCCTGTTTTTTTTCTTATTAACACAGCACCTGCTTAAAATATCCTATACAGTCAATGAAACATAATCTAAGGTGATTTATGAAAGAAGATAAAATTCTTCTGGATCATGGAAGCGGAGGGAAAATATCGCACAGCCTGATTACTGACATCATGCTGCCTTTATTTGATAATCCAATACTTTCCCAGCTTAATGATGGAGCTATATTTGATATTGGAAAAAAGCGCTTAGCCTTTTAAACCGACACCTATGTGGTTGACCCGATATTTTTCCCGGGAGGCAACATAGGAACTCTTTCAATAAACGGTACAGTCAATGATATTGCCATGTGCGGCGCTACTCCGCTTTTTCTCAGCGCAGGACTTATTATTGAAGAAGGCTTTTCCTTAACGGATCTAAAGACAATTCTTCAAGAAATGAGTATCGCTGCAGAAAAGGCAGGAGTAAAAGTTGTTACCGGAGATACCAAAGTGGTTCCCAAGGGTGCGGCTGACAAGATCTTTATTAACACATCAGGAATAGGTATAATACCGAAAAATGTGGATATCGCCAGCCACAGAGCGCGCCCTGGTGATAAAATTATACTGAGCGGGAGCATTGCCGATCATGGCATTACAGTTTTAACACAAAGACAAGGAATGACCTTTGACTCATCTGTTGTAAGCGATACAGCTCCATTAAATCATATGGTTAAGAACATGCTTTCTGTATGCAAGGATATCCATGTCCTGAGAGACCCAACCCGCGGCGGAGTGGGTACGGCTCTGAATGAAATTGCTTTAAAATCAGAAGTTGGAATAAAAATTTACGAAGAAAAAATACCTGTTAAGAATGAGGTCGCCGCAATCTGTGAAATTCTGGGTTTTGATCCTGTTTATATTGCGAATGAAGGAAAGCTTCTTGCCTTTGTGCCGCCTGACCATGCAGAAAAAGTTCTTGCGGCGGTAAGGGAAGATAAGTTCGGAAAAGATGCTTGCATCATTGGAGAGGTTGTTTCTGATTATCCACGAAAGGTCTTCATGCAAACCCGTATTGGAGGAACCAGGATAGTTGATATGCTTACACACGAACAACTGCCAAGGATATGCTGATATTACAGCAAAATTAAAATATTCTACCTTTCCTTATTTAAATTGCCATTTAGCTCTATAAAATTTCTTGCCCCTGGTTTTTCTCCATTCCTTTAACTGTTTCACGATATCTAAAGAAATACGGTTTAGTCAAAACTATTGCTAAAGAAAAAAGCGAAGACTTTTCAACCTTCGTTCGTATTAATTTATAAAGCATACTTAACTCAGTTGAAAATATTCAAAAAAAGACCTATAGGAGGAAACAATCATGAAAAAAAGAATGGTTATAGCAGCGCTGGTTATCACGCTGTTTGCGTGGTCTACGGCTCACGCCTTTGATGGATGCCGACGTTTGAGATCCGGCGACAAATACTCACGGCAGGAATTGCTGGCTCAGCTACCCGCAGACAAAGAGATTCTTTTTCATCAGAGTATGAGAGAGGCTAGTGACAAGACATCTGCAATGCATACCCAGATCAAACAGCTTCGTAAAGACACCAAAGAAATACTTGTGGCGGATCAGTTTGATGAGGATCTCTTCCTTAAAAAGACAAACAGCATGGAAACGCTCAAGAGCAAGATACATGTAACAATGGAGGGAGCCATTGTGAAGCTTGCAAAACAGTTTACAACTGACGAGCGCAAAATCCTGGCCCAACTGCTTCCACGTAAACTATGCTATACTTCTCGTTTGATAGGACGCAGATATCGATAGATCAAATAAAATGCCAGCGTGAAGTGTAACCTGCGTATACCTGTAAGAGCAATATTGCTTATAAACCCAGTCATGGCGGCAGACATATAACAGTGAACATAGATATAAAACTCTCACATCTGGATGACGTGTCTCTGATCTGCCAGATACAGAAGGGAAGCCATGAAGCGTTTGCAGCACTTGTATGTCGTCACTCTAATCGATTTTACAGGATTACCTATCGCCTTGTTTCTAATAAGGACGATGCAGAGGACATTGTACAGGAAGCGTTTTTAAAATTATGGGGCAGACCAAAACTTTGGGATCCCAACAAACGAGCCAAATTCACAACCTGGTTTTATAAGGTGATCATAAACCAATGTTTTGATCACAACAAAAAGAAAAAGCCATCAGACCTGCCCGAAGGTATGGAAGAGTTTGTAGACAAAAATCCTGGGCAAGATGCTTTATTAGATGCTCATCAAAAACAGGCTATACTGGAGAGATTCATTCGTGAACTGCCGGAAAGGCAGCAATTGGCCCTTAACCTCTGCTTTTATGAAGGATTAAGCAATAATGAGGCCGCGGAAATCGTTGGCGTGAAAGTGAAAGCACTGCAATCTCTCCTCATGCGTGCCAAAACGGCATTGAAGGACAAGGTCGAACGATATCTATATGGAGGTTTGATATGACAATGCACGTTAAACATTTCAAACAAAACATGCTTGTATATGGCTCTGATGTTTATAACTGGCCGGAGGGCGTAAGAGAAGCAGGGCTTAAGGCTCTGGATAGATCTCCTGAGCTTCAGGCATTATTGGCAGATGAGGAATGCTTTGAAAAAGTTCTCAAAATGAGAAAATATGAAGAACCGGGCATAGATCTATCAGGGCGAATTATCTCAGCAACTCAACATATGAAGAAAAAAGAGCGGAGCAATCCTGGTGGGTTTTTTTCAGAGTTACTTCGGGAATTCAGTTTGCCTAAACCGGCATTTACAGCGGTTTTTGTTTCGCTCATTTTTGCTTTGATAGTTGGATTTGCCATGAGCTTTTCAAATCCGTCGTGGCATGTTTCTGCTGAACAATACAAAACGAACTTGGAAGAGTTTCTATACTATGAAGGAGAGGTACTATGAGCAAAAAAATGAAGATTATGGTCATTAGTTCACTTCTTCTGAATGCATTGCTTATCGGTGTCATCGTAGGCGATTTGTCACATCGCTTCGGCAGGGAACATTTTATTGGAAGGCACGCGGAGCTTATATCAAAATTGCCTCAGGATAAGGCAGAGTTGTTTCTTAAAACAGTGGAAAGGGTGCATCTAAATAATCGGAATATATACAATCAGATCCGAAAAGCAAGAAAAGAAGCGATGAAAATTTTAGCTGCACCTGAATTTGATGAAGCTGCCTACCGGCTTGAGCTGAAAAAACTACACGAACTGGGCGACCTCAAGATGCAGGGGCTGGCAAATGCGACTATTGAACTGGCGAGACAGTTTGGCCAGGAAGAGAGAAGAGCCTTGGCTCAACATCTGAAACGTGAACTACGACATTTACGAGACACTAAGTCTCCGCGCAATGCAAGAACGCCAAAGCATGAAAATTCATAAACAGAGTTCGTTGGAGCTTTGGCATGAGATACGAGTAACACATGAATTCAATTAAAACAGGCTTAATAAAATTTAGGGCGCTTCTCCTGGCAATGCTTATGATGTCAGTGCTTGCAGGATGCGTGACTGTCGGGCCGGATTATGCGCCGCCTGATGTATCATTGCCCTCAGCATGGTCTGCTGAAATGAAGGATGGCTTGATCGTCGAAGATTTAGATAAGCAAGCGCCGGCCGATTGGTGGTTGATACTCGATGATCCTGTACTAACAAGTCTGATTGGGCAAGCGGTTGCAAGCAACCTCGATTTAAAGGAGGCCCGAGCGAGAGTTCGGGAAGCACGTGCCCTCCGTGGTATCAGCGAGGCCGATCGTTTCCCAACTATTGACGCCAGCGGCACAGCAAGGTTGAGCCGTAGCAGCGGGAATACAGGCAGCGGGATCGAGAGAAAGCTCTATGTAGCAGGCTTTGATGCCGCATGGGAGCTGGATTTATTCGGCGGAAAACAACGCGCCATAGAGGCGGCCGAAGCTGAGCTACAGTTGAGTGAAGAGGACTTGCGGGATGTGCTTGTCAGCCTGCTTGCCGAAGTCGCCCTTAATTATGTCGAGGTGCGTTCGTTTCAGACTCGGTTGTCGGTCGCAAACGCCAATCTTGATGCACAGAAGGAAACATACAACATCGCCCAATGGCGTTTTCAGGCTGGTCTGTCGACCCGGCTCGACGTAGAACAGGCTAAGTACAATTTGGAGCAGACCCGATCCCAGATACCCGGTCTGCATACTGGACTTGTGCAAGCCAGGAACCGCCTGTCCGTTCTGCTTGGACAATACCCGGGTTCCCTGAAAATTGCTTTGGCTGAACACAAAGCCATTCCGGTTACTCCTCTTGAGGTCGCTGTTGGTGTGCCGGCCGATGTGTTGCGACATCGGCCGGATGTCCGACGCGCAGAGCGTCAACTGGCAGCGCAAACGGCACAGGTAGGGGTTGCCACCGCGGATTTGTATCCCAGGTTTTCACTCCTCGGATCCATTGGTCTTGAAGCCTTGTCACTGGACAATCTGTTTTTAATTGGCAGTCGAACCCACAGTATAGGACCAAGCATTACCTGGCCTGTCTTTGATGCAGGAACTATCCGCAAAAACATCGAAGTGCAATCTGCCCAGCAGGAGCAGGCGTTGATTCAATATGAGGCTGCAATCCTCAAAGCACTGGAGGAAGTCGAAAACGCGCTTGTTGCTTATGCTGAAGAACAAAGTCGCAGACAGTCACTAAGCGATGCGACAGAGGCTGCACAACAAGCCGTTAATCTTGCGCAAAACCTGTATTTATCAGGACTGATCGATTTCACTGATGTGCTGGATGCACAGCGTTCATTGTTATCATTCCAAGACCAGCTATCTGTTAGCGAGAGTGAAGTGACCTCCAATCTGATAACTCTTTACAAGGCCCTCGGAGGGGGATGGATATCCCTTGTGATCAATGACAATCAATAGAGGCAGTTTCAAAACGTCCCCTTTTGCCCAATCTCTGCGTCAGGCTCAAATTATAATCCTCGAAATACTTCAAGTATTCCTGCGGTTATAATTTTCGCCTTTCTTGACCTTGGACAAAATTGAACATTTTGAAACTACCTCAATAGATTCAGACATGGAAAGAAGCCATGAAATCAAACATAAATTCAGAATCAAACATTAGCCAAACTCTGGGTATCGACCAGTCCCAAAATCACAGAAAACATCTGAAACAGTGGCTCATCATAGCTCTTCTGGCAATAGTGGGAGGAACAAGCGCTGTTGTTTGGAAGATGGTAGAAGGATCCGATTCCATGCAGTACCAGACTCAGAAAGTTCAGCGTGGAAACCTGACCATGACCGTAACAGCGACAGGCAACCTGGAGCCAACCAATCAGGTGGATGTAGGCACCGAGGTATCCGGAACCGTAGAAACCGTCGAGGTCGACTACAATGACCATGTAAAGATCGGCCAGGTCCTGGCGCGGCTGGACATCTCGAAACTCCAGGCGCAGGTTCTAAAGTCGAAGGCGGCCTTGGAATCGGCCAGGGCAAAGGTTCTGGAGACACAGGCCACCGTCAATGAAACACGCGATGAACTGGCAAGGTTAAAACGGGTCTGGGAATTGAGCGATAACAAGGTGCCATCGCAACGCGACATGGATGCGGCACATGCGGCGCTGCAAAGAGCGCTGGCCGCCGAGACCATCGCAAAAGCCCAAGTCTCTGAAGCCCAGGCCACTCTCGAATCTAACGAGACGGATCTGTCTAAAGCAGTCATCCACTCGCCCATTAACGGTATTGTCCTTACGCGCAGCGTGGAACCCGGCCAAACTGTTGCCGCCTCATTGCAGTCCCCGGTGCTGTTCACTTTGGCCGAGGATCTGACCAAGATGGAGCTCCACGTGGACGTGGACGAAGCCGATGTGGGTCAGGTAAAAGAGGGACAGGAGGCAACTTTTGCTGTCGATGCCCATCCAAATCGGACTTTTCCAGCGCTGATCGCCCAGGTCCGTTATGGCTCTCAGACTGTGAATGGTGTCGTTACGTACAAAACTGTACTAAATGTGGATAACTCAGACCTGTCCCTGCGGCCTGGAATGACGGCAACGGCAGACATCACCGTAAAAAAAGTCGAAAATGCAATCCTGTTACCAAATGCTGCATTGCGTTTTGCCCCTTTGATCAAAGAAAAAGAAGCTGCATCCAATGGCAGCCTGCTAAGTAAACTCCTGCCGCGTCGGCCCAGATCATCGCCGGAAAAGCGTAAAGATGATACCGCAGATAACAAACAACGCGTCTGGATACTACGCGATAAACAACTTGTCGCTATTGCTGTCATGACAGGAGTTTCTGATGGTAAAATGACCGAGGTTATCAGTGGCGACATTGAGCCAGGGATGGAGCTCGTTGTTGATACAATGAGAGAGAGACAATGAAGACAACCACTTCCACTCAAACCGGCAAACACTGCCTTATCGAGCTGAAGGGCGTAACCAAGGTGTACGGTAAGGGTCCCGCAGCCATGCATGCCTTACAGGGAATAGACTTGCGTATTGGTCAGGGTGAGTTCGTGGCTGTAATGGGGCCAAGTGGATCAGGCAAATCTACCTGTATGAATATTTTGGGTTGTTTAGATACCCCCAGCAGCGGGGTCTTCCTGTTTGAAGGCATTGACGTTGGAAAGCTGTCCCGCGATCAGCGTGCACTGTTACGTCGGCATTATCTGGGGTTTGTGTTTCAGGGTTTCAACCTCCTAAACCGTACTTCAGCTTTGGAGAACGTTGAACTACCCTTAATCTATCGCGGAACGCCGGCAGGAGAGCGAAAGGCACGCGCCCTTCAAGCCCTTGAAGCGGTTGGGCTTACAGGATGGGAAACGCACACGCCAGGCGAACTCTCCGGTGGGCAGCAACAAAGGGTCGCCATAGCCCGTGCCATTGTTACTAATCCCAAGGTTCTGCTGGCCGACGAGCCCACCGGCAACCTGGATTCCGCGCGCAGTCGTGAAATTATGGAGGTCCTTGCTGCATTTAACAGTGAGCGCGGCATAACAATCGCCATTGTGACTCATGATGCCGATATAGCGGTCTACGCAAAACGAATCATTCGCTTTTTCGATGGGAGCATCGATTCTGAAGAGGAAAAACAGAGGATTACTTAATGTTCAGTGAGACAATTCTACTAGCTTTGCGGGAAATTCGTCGCAACCTCATGCGCTCATCTCTGACAATTCTGGGTATCGTTATTGGGGTAGCTGCTGTGATCACCATGGTGACTCTGGGTAGAGGGGCCACGGCACAGGTGGCCTCCGATATCGGCAAACTGGGCACTAATCTGCTCCAGGTTAGGCCTGGGCAGGATCGCCACGGTCCTGGTGGCACACACTCAATTGGTGACATGTTTAAGGCGAAAGATGCCGAGGCCATTGCCCAGGAGATCTTTGGACTTTCTGCTGTAGCGCCGATTGCATCTCAGACCATACAATCTATTTACGGAAATGAAAACTGGTCTACCACAGTTACCGGCAGCACCAATGCTTATTTGAAGGTCAGCAACTGGCTGCTTGAAAGCGGTCGTCAATTCATAGAAGGCGAACTTCGAGCAGGCAAAGCCGTATGCATACTTGGTACTACTGTGCGCAACAAGCTCTTTGGCGGCCAAAATCCTATAGGAGCTACCATTCGCCTGGGTAAGCTTTCCTGCAACGTGATCGGTGTGTTAAATTCCAAAGGGCAGTCCAGCTTTGGTACGGATCAGGATGACTTCGTGCTTGTTCCTTTACGCTTGCTTCAACGACGAATCATGGGCAATTCTGATGTGAGCCGCATCTTAGTCTCAGCGCATGATGGCATTTCAACCAAGAAAGTCGAGCAGGATATCGAGCGACTGATGCGCGAGCGTCGTCACATTTCGCCGGGCAAAGATGATGATTTTCATGTCAGAGATATGCAAGAACTAATCAGCACGATGACAGGGACAACCCGTGTACTTACTGGGCTGCTGGGGGCAGTGGCAGCAGTAAGCCTCCTTGTCGGCGGAATCGGCATTATGAATATCATGCTGGTGTCGGTTACGGAAAGAACGCGGGAGATCGGCATCAGACTCGCCATTGGCGCCCTGGAACGGGATGTGCTGATGCAGTTTTTGGTTGAGGCCGTAGTGTTGTCTTCCTTCGGAGGGGTGATTGGCGTACTTCTTGGGATCGCGGCTGCCGCGATCGGTGCCACTGTCCTCGCTGTCCCCTTTGTCTTTGATCCTTTAATTATCATAATCGCGTTCGTATTTTCTGCTGCGGTAGGTGTCGTCTTCGGCTACTTTCCAGCCAGGCAGGCTGGGCAAATGGACCCGATCGAAGCCCTTCGCTACGAATAACTCAAGTTTCGCACCCATCTATGCAGCAAAAGCTTTAAAGGGTAAAAGCATATTAAAATATTATTATCACACTTAGCGAGCAAAGGCAAGAGCAGCTATAATGGACGTTACAGATTTACAGTTTTTAATAAGTCAATTAATTCGTATTTGTTATAGGTTAAAATTGAGTCTGAGTTTTTTCTTGACAGAAAGTTATTAATTTTTTAAAAGAATTTTAATCAGCAATAAGAAATTGCTCTGTTTAAAAAAGTTATTAAAAAAAGTATATCAAAAAAGCCAAGAAGGCCGAACCATGAAAAAAGCTATCGGATCATTTTTGGCTTTTTTTATTCTTTAGGTTCAATGAATTATTGATGTAGAGAACGTTTAGTTCAGAATTAAGCCACGAAGGTTTATTCCCTGGAAAAGGAATTAAGAACCTTTGTGGCTTTTTTGTTTTAAGGGGGAGAGGATGCTTGAAATGGAACATGAATTACGAGCGATTGGCAACGGACAGGCAGAATGGATTAAGCAGACTGTACACGTGGATTACGATAACAGGAGTCAGCGGCCTCTCGGGTTTTCGAGCAACGGTCGATACAGCAAGGTGATCAAATTGCTCGGGACGTTCAAGGGAGATCTATCCCCTAATGATCTTACGTATCTGGTAAAAACCGTAGATGGAAACACTTACCACCTCTACCTCCATCTTTCTGATTCCGATCCACTTCATACTCGGTCTCCTATTCGATGGACCCTCGACTTTCGAGTATTAAAAAGGAGAGAAGCAATAGTTCTGCCTTTCTGGAAATCATCGACCCATATGCGCCTGGAAGGGGTGGCTGATTTTCACGGAGATCTTTGCCCTGAATTGGTCCTCGGTTGCAAGGCGTGTCACATGGCCCTCAAACTTTTGCCGGAACTAAATACCTTAAGGGATCTCATAGTTATTGCGGAAAATAATAATAGCCCTGCGTTAGACGCTATACAGTTCGTATCGGGCTGTACCATAGGTAATCGGAGGCTCAGGGCAATTGATAACAACCGGCATATTTATCTGTTTGTATCAGGCACAGGTGGATACGGGGTGAAGCTTTCTTTAAAGGAAATCTGTTTTAACGACGAGGATCGCTTCAACGAATTTGAAAGAAAAGTTGTCGA
>Ga0180009_10006951_pt1 | contig 11713 bp, 12 predicted proteins | sample OS_PC_MetaG_FD_123537 | JGI IMG/M metagenome (GOLD analysis project Ga0180009, IMG submission 123537) | Groundwater microbial communities from the Aspo Hard Rock Laboratory (HRL) deep subsurface site, Sweden - OS_PC_MetaG | ecosystem: Environmental > Aquatic > Deep subsurface > Groundwater...
CAGACGTTTCGACGCCCTGGGCTGCCTGCCTCTCTTCTGCATCATCCTCCCGCGCCGCCTGCCGTGCAAGCACAAGCGCGAGCTCACGGATGCTCTGGAGCGCAAGCTCTTTGGGAGCATAACGCGTCGAATCCGTCGCCTCCGCAGCCCGAGACGGTTGATCAATCGCGGTCCGGTCCTTTGTGAGCTTCGTCGGCATAAGTCGCGGCCTCGCGGACGGCTAGCAACCGCGAAAAGACTGACCGCACGACGAGCGGCCTGGAAGGAGGGATTGCGGTGAAACGGGTGCAAGTGCGTTCAGCGCGGTGCGCCGGATCGCGATAGCTCAACGGATCTTCGCCAGGAGGTCCGCCGCCTCGATGCTCAGCGCCTTTGCCAGGGACTCGAGCACATCGACGGTGGCGGCATTCTCCTCCCGCTCGATCATGCCGACATAATTGCGATTGATGCCAGCGAGGTCGGCAAGCTCCTCTTGCGTGAGGCTGCGTTCCTGCCGGACCCGTCTCAGGTTCTGAGCAAGGATGCGCCGGAGTGTCATGGGCCGAACGGCAGCCCATCGCCACGCGCCACTCCACCTAGTATATTAGGTATTTCTGGAGTTTCTGGGATTAGGCGTGTGCCGGAGCAGTCGACAGATCAGCGGATCGAGGTCCATTTCACGCTAGCCCCCGGCGGCGATGCCTTCGTGGCCTCGCTCACGCACGCTGAGACCGGCGACCCGATTGTCGTCGTTCAACTACCCCGAGACCTCGTGACGGCCGCGGTGCGCGCGGCGCACCCGGTGGCTTTGGAACTTCGAAGCAACGGGCACGTGGCGGCGTTCGACCCCCTCACGGATGCGGATCTGGCAACCGGCACGCTCCAGGAGCTTTTCGATGAGGCACTCGAAGAACTATCACCCACCGAAGATGCCGCCGATCTTGCGGAACTCGAGACGATGCTAGAACGGGTACTGCTTCGGATCCGGGGAGTGCGGCAGGTAGCTGAGCGGTGGTGACGCGTTTTGATCGAGATGCGGAGGAAGCCGACACCGGTCAAATCAAGCTTTCGTTGTCGGATCGGTCTTGCGAGATGGCAGCAATACGGAAGTCAGCAGACGTGGCAGGCGTTGCCGGGGACCAGTTGCAACGCGTGCCACATATATGCGCCACACGGTGAGGCCACCCGGAAGGCGACCAAATCGCCTTCGCAACCGCACCAGCCTTTGCGACGGAGGTATCCGGTGACTTTAGCCAATATGGACCTTCGCTGCCGGATAGTGCAGGCGCGAGACGGCTTTGGCTGTCAGGAAAAATCCGAGCGTGAGCGGGCCGACACGGCCGACAAACATCAAGAAGATGATCACGGCCCGCCCGACCTCATCCAACTCGCTTGTGGCACCGCGCGACAGGCCGACGGTTCCAAGCGCCGAGGCGACCTCGAAAGCGAGATCGAGAAAATGACCGTCGTGGGAAATGCTGACCGTGAACATTCCAAGCATCACAAGCAGCAAGGTTATGACAGTCAGTGCCAGCACCTTCATGACCTCCCCGACGCCGAGGCTCCGGCCGAAAGCATGCAGCGTATCGCGATGCTTGAAGAAGGCGATCGTGGCCAGGAGCAGCACCACGAAGGTCGTGACCTTTATGCCGCCCGCCGTTGACGTACTGCCGCCGCCGATCAGCATGAGTGAGATGAACATCAAGGATGTGCTGTCGTGAAGGGCGCCGATGTCGACCGAGTTGAAGCCGGCGGTACGCGTCGTCACGGCCTGGAACCACGAGACAACGAGTTTGTCGGAGGTGGAAGCAAACTGACCCAGAGTTCCGGGGTTGGACCACTCCAGGGCTGCGAACATTGGTACAGAAAAGGCGATCAGCGCGCCGCTGCCGGCGAGCATCAGTTTGCTATGCAGTGTGAGCCTCTTCCAGCCGCGCACGTGACTGAGATCGGCAAGGACGCTGTAGCCAATGCCGCCGATGATAAAGAGCATCGGTATGACGATGTTGATCAGCGGATGGGATGCCCACTGCGTGAGGCTGTCGGCATACAGCGAGAACCCGGCATTGTTGAACGCGGAGACTGCATGAAACAGAGCGCTCCACAGCCCCTGCCGCCAGCCGTATTCAGGCACGAAGACGATGGCGAGAAGAAGAGTCCCGATCCCTTCGCATATGAAAACGACCTTCGATATCGTCCACACGAGTTTGATGACTTCGTTGACCGAGGTCTGGTTGAGGTCTTCGCGAAGGAACGTCCGATGCGGGACGCCGACGCTCAAACCCAGCATCGACAGTAGCAGAACCGCGAAGGTCATAAGACCGAGCCCGCCGAGCTGGATCAGCACAAGTATGATCGCTTGACCGAAGGACGTGAACGCTGTCCCGGTATCGACCACGGCAAGGCCGGTGACGGTCACAGCCGAGGCAGACGTGAAAAGCGCATCCGACCAGGATATCGGACTGGTGACGGAAACCGGCAGTTTCAGCAGCAGTGCGCCTGCGGCGATCAGAACCGCATAGAGCAGAGCAAGGACACCGGGTGGCGAAATATTGAGGCGCGCTTTGCGCACGCGGAGTTGCGCGGGCAGTTTCATGGTGACTGCCCGTTCTAAATCTTGTCGCCGAACTTGCGAAGGTTTTGCCGCCGGCCGAGCAGCAGGAGTTTATCATCGGTCTTTATCATCAGGTCTGTATCCTGCGGAGATAGAAACGCCGTACCGCGCATGACACCCAGGCAGCGCAATTCATAGCCGGCCTCCAAATCGAAACTTGCAAGCGATGTCCCGTCGAGCCGCTCGGGCACATGCAAATCCACAATGTGAAATCCGTTGCCGAGGCTCACGTAATCCCGGATGAGCGGGTTGTGGAGCACCTGCGCGATGTGCTGCCCGATTTCATGTTCGGGTTGAATGATACGGTCGGCACCGAGCTTGGCGAGAATGCGATGATGTGTCCGGCTGAGGGCCTTGACCCAGATCTTGTCGACGCCGAGCAGCTTGAGGTCATCGTGCACAGGATGTTGGCTTCCAGATCCTCGCCGATCGCCACGACGCCGACATCATAGTTGCCAACGCCCGCTTCGCGCAGCGCATCCTCGTCGCGGCCATCGGCAATGATCGCCTCGGCGAGCGCATCAGCCTGCCGCGCCACCCGGCGCTCGTCGACGTCCAGGCCAAGCACATGATTGCCGAACTTGGAGAGTTCCGTTGCAACCGTGCTACCGAAAGTTCCAAGGCCGATGACGGCGAAGCTTCGGTTCCGTTCGAATGCCACTGTGCCGGTATCCTTCTGAGAAGTCCTGTGATTCGCGAGCTGGTGCGAATTTAGACCATTCCACCCACCCCCGTCACGGCCCGCAATCCTTGCGCCGCCTGTCGGATATCAGCGGTCCCTGTCCAGATACGTCCATCACCAAGGCTATCAGTGCGTGCAACCCATGCTATTACCGTGTCAACGGATACGAGAGGAAGGGCATGAGCATATGATTCGCGGATTTATGAACGACGCAGGCCGGTTGAAGGCTGCCGAGGACGTGACCGGTCTGATCGATAAGGTCGTGTGGATTGATCTTGTCGAGCCGACAGGCGCGGAAGAACAAGAACTTGAAACATTGCTCGCGGTCGACATTCCCACCAAAGAAGAGATGGAGGAAATCGAAATCTCCTCCCGCCTTTATAACGAAAATGGCGCGGCGGTGATGACGGCGATCCTGCCATCACGGGCCGATGGTGACGATCCCGATATGCACCCGGTGAGCTTCGTGCTCGCCGGTGAGCGACTGATCACAGTGCGTTATCACGAGCCGCGTGCTTTCCAGACTTTTCCGGCGCGCGCCGAGAAGGTTCCGATGGGTTGCGAGACGGGAGAAGGCGTACTGCTGGCGCTGCTGGAAGCGATCGTGGACCGGCTCGCCGACATACTGGAGCGGGCTGGACGCGACGTGGCTGCGATTTCCCGCGACGTGTTCCAGCAGAAGGGCGCCAAGCCGACCAAAAGCCAGGACTTCCAGAAGGTCCTGGAGACGATCGGCCGCAAAGGCGATCTCACGTCGAACATCCGCGACAGCCTCGTCACCCTCGAACGGCTGGTCAGTTTCCTTGCCCAGGGTGCCGTTGAGCGCAAGAGCGGCAAGGGCGTCCGCGAACGCATCAAGACGCTCGCACGCGATATCCGTTCGATTGCTGATCACGCCGGATTTCTGTCGCAAAAAATCACATTCCTTCTCGATGCGACACTCGGCATGATCAACATCGAACAAAATGCGATCATCAAGATATTCTCGGTCGCCGCCGTAGTGTTTCTTCCACCGACGCTGATCGCCTCGATTTACGGCATGAATTTCGCACACATGCCCGAACTGAAATGGGTGTTAGGCTATCCGTTCGCGATCGGGTTGATGGTCCTATCGGCGATTCTGCCCTATCTTTTCTTCAAGCGGCGCGGCTGGCTTTAGGCGGCTGCGCAATACGCTTAACAGCAGACGTGGGCGGCGGCCTGCGCGGCGTCGCGTTTATGCAAGATCCGAACTTCCGCAATTGGGATCTCGCGCCTTTTCAAACGCTTACCTTGTGCCAACCATCACGACATGCACGACGCTCATCGGGCTGATCAGCGGCAATGCCGCGACGCACAGCATCACCACCAGCCCCATCGACGCGATCGCCGCGCGCCGCCACCATCTGAGCTGCAGGCGGGCGGCCTCGACGCGATCGGCCCAGGCAGCGATGGCGGCTTCGTAGGGGATCGGTGGCGGCGTCACGCTGCCGACGGCACGTTTGCGTGAATGGACCGACGCGGCGTAGACCGGCGTGCCTGATGGGATCGATGCCACGGCGAACCAGCAAAGCGCAGCGGCCTGGAGGGCGAGATTGAGCCCGAACGCCCATTGGTAGGCCATCATCGGCGGGTGGCCATTCTCTGACGGCCAGAACTCGATGATGAAGCCGAGCCCGGCCTGGACGCTGAAGGCCATGACGACGTGGAGCAGGTTCAGCGCACCGTTCGCGCGGCCGGACACCGCCTTCGGGAACGTGTCGGCGAGGATCGCATAGCTCAGCACGGTGCCGGCCCCGAGCGCGGCGATCACCAGCCATGGCATGAGTGGCGGCACCGGCCATCGCATCACGAGAGCCAGCTGGGCCAGCACCGACAGTGCCGCCGCTACGCCGAGGACACCGGCTTGCGTGACGCCGGCCGCACGCAACCGGTCGGCGGCAAACCCGAGCACGAACGCGCCGGCGCTGAGCGCACAAGCCATGACGAACAAGCTGTTGACCGTTGCGGCCCGGTCAAAGCCCTCCACGTGCGTGAGCCATGGTGCAGCCCACAGACCCTGCAGCGCCCAGGCGGACCCGATGACCGTCGCGGACAACGGCGCGAGCCGCCAGAAGCGCCGGTCCGCATAGATCGCCGCGACACTGACGCTCGTCGGCGCCGATCCGCGGCGCGCCTGTTCCTTTTCCGGCACGACCAGGAGCACGAGCAGGGCCGACAGCGCGGTCATGGCGGCCAGCACAAGGAACAGCCCGCGCCAGCCAAGCGGTGCCAGCAGGATCTCGGCCGGCTGCGTCGCGGAGACCGCTCCGAGCGCGCCGATCATCACGAACCAGCCGTTCGCCAGCGCAATCCGGTTCTGCGGAAACCACAGCACGATGGCCTTCAAGCCCGCCATCAGCGCACCGGCAACGCCGAGGCCGATCAACACGCGCGCGACGAGCAGCAACGCGAAGCTGTCGGCAATCGCGAACAGAAGCGCACCCCCAGCCGCGATCGACAGCAGAATGGCCTGGACACGGCGAGGGCCATAGCGGTCGAGCCAGACGCCGAGCGGGAGATGCACAAGGCCGAAGGCAAGGAAGTACATCGACGCGAGCAGTCCAAGATCGGCCGCGCTCAGTCCCAGATCGCGCGTCAGGCCATCGGAGATCAGCGCCGTGATCGTGCGGTAGAGGTAGGAGAGATAGTAGCCGCTGACGAACGGCAGGAAGACGAGGCCGATGGCTCCGGAGATCGACAGTCCGGTCCGCGTTCCTGGCCTTGGATTGGCGGCGCGCGCCGGATGCCGGTTTCCGCGCATCGCCGCCTTGACGCCGCGAACGCGAGGTGGCGCGGCCGGCGCCGGTTCCATCTCGGGCCAGCTTCCCAGACCGTTGCCGCGCATGCCTCACCCCTCCTCGCGTTTTTCGCGGCGCCAGAGAAGCCGGAGCACACCGTCGTCGGTCTTCTCGATCAGCGCCGCGCGGATCGGGGCCGTCAGCGAGGGATCGTCGAGACGCACGCTGAGGAACGACGACTGGTCCTCGGCGGTCTTGCGCCACGCGGCGCCGATCTCCGTGACACCCGCAATGACGCGGAAATCCGGTGCGCCGGGAGAGGTCTTCTGGTCGTTGGCGACGATCCGGACCTTGGTGTTCAAGGTAAGGGTCCGGATGGTGCCGGCATAACCGTCCTTGTCGGGTTTGAAGGTTCCGATGATTGGCATGGGCCTGTGCTCCTTGTTTCGATCATGGGGAAACGGGGGTGAGGATGATGTCCTTGTGGACGATGACGCGCAGCGGCCAGCCGGGCCTGACCGTGAGCGTCGGCTGCACGTTGAGCTCGCGCTCGATGAGACGCTGGCCGGCGCGGTTGGTGGTCTGGCCGGTCGACTCGCGCAGCGCCCGGATGATGTCGCTGTCGCCGCTGCTCTGACCGAATGCGAGGCTCGATCCCACACCGAGTACGGTCGCCAGGCCGATGCCCTTCAGGAGCCGCCACGTCTTGAGATCGACGGCATCGGTAAGTCCGGCGTAACCCGCCGCGTCGGTTGCCGGGAGGTTGTCGATGACGATCGAGGTTCCGTCGGGGCGGATGATGCGCTGCCAGACGACGAGCGCGCGCTCCTGTCCGTAGGCGACGACGCTGTCGTAGCGGCCGATGAGGCGCGAGCCTTGCGGCACGAGAAGGTGGCGGCCGGTGACGGTATCGTAGACGTGCTCGGTCACCTGCGCGATGACGAAGCCCGGCAGGTCGGCGTTGAGGCCCGTGACAAGGCTAGCCGGGATAATGGCGCCGGCGAGCAGCTGATAGGGTGACACCGGCTTCTGCGTGCCGTGCGGATTGTAGATCTCCTTGTCCGGTCCCACCCGCAGGAAAGCGAGCTTACGGTTCTGGTCGGTGGCATCGACGGTCGGTACGGCGCCATCGATCTGCGCTCTCAGCCGCTCGGTCGCCGCCGAGGTGAGTGCGGCGAGGTCCGTGGCGGATGCCGGAGGGGTGGCAGCGCTGAGCGTCCCAGCGGCTGCCGATGGGGGAGGTGCCGTCCGGGTCTGCAGCCGGAAGAAGGGCTGCGACGCACGGGCCTCGATCTCGAGCCGCATCAACCGGGCCTTCTCAGCGCGCTCGGCTTCGACGGCGGGATCGGGGGACTGCAATTGTGGGACGGTGGTGAGGACAGGAGCTGAGGGGCGCACGACCGGCGTGGGCACGCCCTCATAGCTCGATGGCAAGCGGTCGAGACCATCGGCCGTCGGCTTGCGGGTTCCGGTGACGAGTTCCGGTCGGGCGTACTTCGGCTTCCAGGTCGGCGGGTCGAGGGCGACGATCACGAGGCCGGCCAGCAGCAGACAGCCGAGGCCGATGACGCCGACGAGCACGCGGCGGTTGATGCGCGTTACCGGGCGCGGGCGTGCGCGCAGCGCGAGATCCTCCGGTTCGGCCTTCGGCTCGCGCGCTGTCTCCGTCTCCTCGTTCATCCGCGCCGCTCCTTCCAGACGGCATCGGTGCGCACGATGCGGACCACTTGCTGGGGGCTGGTGCCATGGCGAAGCTCGGCGGCGGCGAACAGCCGATCAACCACGTAGGTGGCGCCCTTTACCCGGTAGTTGACGAGCGCCGGCTTGCCGCTGCCATCGATGATGAACAGGGGCGGCGCCTCGCCCTGGCGCAGGTTCGGCGGGAACTGGATGAAGACCTTGGCCCCGTCGTCGAAGACTCGAACCGGCTTCCACGGTGCCTCGCCCTCGAGCCGGTAGCGGAAGCGGATGTTGTCGACATCGAGACCGATGCGGTCGCCCGGTGGCGGCTCGAGGCCTGCAGCGCCCGTCCCCTTGATCGGCGTCAGCGTCGCGCCGGGGTACGTCCACGAGACGGACGCCATGTAGGTCGCCTCCGTCGACTGCAACTCGAGATGATAGGTGCGCCGGTCCGTTGTGATGACCAGGTTGGTGGTAAGCGCCGGTGCGATGGGCTTGACGAGAATATGGACCTGGGTGCGTTCTTCCTCGCCGCTGGTCGTGTCGCCGACGACCCACCGCACCGTGTCGCCCGCCGACACCGAAACAAGTCTCTCGCCGGCTTCCAGTGCCACGTCCGTGACTTGGTTGACGGCGGCATAGAGCTGGTAGAGAGCTCCAGCGGTGTAGGGGTAGACCTGGATGGCGTTGATGAAGCCGGCCTTGCTCGGCTCGACCTTTGCAGCGCGGTGGGCGGCACCAATGCGCTCGCCCGGCGTCGTTTCCGGGACGACGACATCGCGCTGCGGCAGTGGCTTCAACTGGCCGGGCAACGGCAGGGGCTGCGGAACCTCCACGACCCGGACCGGTGGCGGCACCGCTGCGGACTTGACCGGCTTGCGCTCGATGGGATCGAGCTTGACCTCGGGCACCATGACACGCTCGGCGCAGCCGGATAGCATTGTTGCAAGCAGAAGCATCACAGGCGATCGCGCGCTCATTTGTTCTCTCCCGTGGCCAGGTCCTGGGTCCAGTTGAAGGCGTGCACGTAGATGCCTAGCGGGTTCTTGGCGATCAGCTCCGGCGTGCGCGGCGGGGTGATCACGATCGACAGGACGGCGGTCCAGCGCTTGGTGTCGCGGGTTGCGCCGTTCTCGAAGGTGCGCTCTGTCCAGCGCAACTGGAAGGAACTGTCGGAGGCACGCACGACGCTCGTCACCTCGACGGCGACGGTCAGGCGGCCGACGTTGGCGAAGGGATCGTTCTCGCGGGCATGCTCGTTAAGCGTCACCGCCGCGCGGTCCGTCACGAAGTCATAGGCTCGAAGCCAGTTCTGGCGAACGACGACCGGATCGATTGAGAGCGAGCGCACGTTCTCGATGAAGCGGGCGAGCGCATAGGCGATTTGCGCATCGCTTGGCTTGTAGGTGTCGGCGACGGGGCCGACGGCGCGCAGCTTGCCGTCGCGCTCGACCTCGACGACGAAGGGGACCGCGGCGCCGCTGCGGTTGAGCCAGACGAGGCCGACGGCCAACGCCAGCGAGATGCCAAGGCAGAGGATCGCGACGAGCCGCCAGTTGTGCGCCTGGGCGCGCGCCGTGCCGATGCGTTCGTCCCAGACCTGCCCCGCCTTCTGGTAGGGCGTCACCGGCTCCGGCGTTTCGCCATAGCGCAATGTCGTTCGCTTGAACCGCATGGATCTCAACTCCTCGTGCTGTCGTCCTTGAGCTCCGGATTGGCCGGTCCCATGGGCCGGTCGCCCTCGCGCACGGCGCCTGCCGCGACGAAGGCCGCATCGCGCAGGCGCTGGTCGCGGCGCAGCTGCTGCGCCCATTGCGGCGGCTCGTTCGCGGGCGGGGATGCGGGCGTCGCTGCACTGGCGCTGCCCGATTGGGCGGTCGCTCTGAGCCCGTAGGCTGCGCCCTGTGCATAGGCATCGCGCGCCGGTGCGGTCATCGACGCCGCGGCATTCGCCATGGGGCGCGTCACGGTCGCTTGGGCGACGCCGCGCATGCCGCCCTGCTCGTAGGCCGTCGACACGGTGCCTGCGAGGGACGCGCCGGCTTGCACGGCGGTGCTACCCGCGCGAGCCCCGAGCCGAACAGTCGCAGCCGTCATCGCCCCGGCGCCCACGCCTGCCGCCGCAAGGCCGGCCGTTGTGCCGACCGCGGCGCCTGCACCCAGTTGCGGCGCGCCAGTGACGAGGCCAGCGGCGATACCGGGAACGAACACCGCAAGCCCGAACACGGAGATGGCGGCGAGGATGATTGAGGCGGCGTGCTTCAGCGTGATCTCGGTGCCGGCGGCCGGCACGATCGCGCCGAACAGGCTCGAGCCGATGCCGATGACGATCGCCAGCACCATCAGCTTCAGGCCGGAGGTGATCACGCCGCCGAGGACGCGCTCGGCGAGGAACGCCGTGCGCCCGAACAGCGCGAACGGCACCAGCGCGAAGCCGGCGAGCGTCGTCAACTTGAACTCGATGATGGTGATAAAGAGTTGAACCGCGAGGACGAAGAACGCCAGGAGCACGATCAGCCATGCCAGCATCAGCACCATGATGGTGACGAAGTTGGAGAAGAACGACGTGACGCCGATCAGCTCGCCGGCCTTGTCGAGCAGCGGCCGCGAGGCCGTGAACCCGGTCTCCGCCACGAAGCCCGGCCGCATCAGGTCGGCAGCCGTCAGGCTCGTCGCCGAGGCCTTGAGCCCGAGGCCCGCGAACGACTGGAAGATGAGGTCGGCGAGCGCCTGGAACTGGTTAAGCACCAGCGCGAAAAAGCCGACGTAGAGCACCTTGCGGATCAACTGGGCGGGGACGCTATCCTCACCGTAGAGCGCCCAGAACAGACCGGCGAGCACGATGTCGATCGACACCAGCACCGTGGTCAGGAACGCGACGTCGCCGGCAAGCAGCCCGAAGCCGCTGTCGATGTAGCGGCTGAACACCTCCGTGAAGCGGTCGATGATATTGAGATCGTCCATGGCAAAGCTCCGCCTGCGGCGCCAGTGAGCGCCGGTTTTGAGGCCGGGAAGTGAGAGGTCAGATCAGCTTATCGTCGTTGGATCGTTCGCTTCGCGAGCGGGCTGCCGCGCATTGATCATTTGCGCGTCTCCGACACGACACCCGCTCGGGGGCCGGGAGCCCCCGAACCCCCTCCCTTTCTGTCTCCCAGTCGCAAAATTCGGGCGGTCCGGAGGGTGTCCCTCCGGGCGGGTTGTAGGGCGGCAACCCTACGCGCGAAGCGCCTTGGCGGAGCGGTCATCATTGCCCCCGCGTGTAGGCGCGACCATCACCGAGGAAGGTCTTGAACCGGGCGCGGCCCGTCTCCTCGGCAACGAGGCTGCGGGCTCGCTCTGTCGTCTCTGCACGGGCTTGCGCGGCGAGAAGCACCTGGAGTTGGAGCGACTGCTTGATGTGGAGGGCTGCCAGCTCGTTGCCGGCTTGCCCCACCTGAAGGCTGCCGGCTGCGCCCGACGAGCGGGCGAGGATCTGGTCGAGGAGGCGTGCATCGGTCTCGGTCGTCTCGGTTACCTGACCTTGCATGAGGGCCGCGCGCTTGAAACTGCCATAGGCTTCCTCCCATCGTGAGCGGGCATCGCGCACGACCTCGTTGCTCGTCAGCGCTTCCGGGAAGCTCGCTGGATAGAGCCGCGCGTAGGCGGCTTCCGTCTCCCGAACCTTGAGTGCCAGGGCATCACCCTCGCCGATGCGAGCGTGGAGTGCCGACAGCGTGCGCTGGAGATCGGGACTGACCGAGCCCGACAGCGACAGCAGGTGGCGGTCCATCCGCAGCAGTTGGGCGGCCTCGTTCTGCAGTTGGCGGACCTGGTTTTGGACGCCTTCGAGGGCGCGAACGGCCGACAGCAGATTCTGCTGATAGTTGGCCGGATCGAAGACGGTGAGGCCATGGGCCTTCGTTGCGGCGATCGTGCCGAGCATGGCAGCACTGGCTGCGAGGCGGGCAAGGGGCCGAGTAGCAAGAGTGCGGGCTCGGGTCATCGGCGGGTCCTCCTGGG
>Ga0180009_10006952_pt1 | contig 11712 bp, 9 predicted proteins | sample OS_PC_MetaG_FD_123537 | JGI IMG/M metagenome (GOLD analysis project Ga0180009, IMG submission 123537) | Groundwater microbial communities from the Aspo Hard Rock Laboratory (HRL) deep subsurface site, Sweden - OS_PC_MetaG | ecosystem: Environmental > Aquatic > Deep subsurface > Groundwater...
CATGAAAGTTGAAATGGATTTTCCTCAGGAGGTCGGAGCAGATCGATTGTTAAATGCTTCAGCCGGGTTTGCAAGGTATGGATGCGCCTTGGTGATCATCGATTTCGGAACGGCAACCACCTTTGATGTGATCTCTGAAACAGGTGCCTATCTGGGCGGCGTTATAGCGCCCGGTTTGGGCTTGTCCCTGGAGGCACTGACATCTAAAGCGTTTAAACTGCCACGTATCAAACTGGAGAAACCACCGACCGTGATAGGGAAAAATACCATTCATGGCATGCAATCTGGCGTTGTTTACGGCTATGCAGGATTGGTAGATTCGATGGTGGAAAAAATATCACTCGAGCTGGGTCTTAAACCGAAGGTTATTGCCACCGGAGGCCTTGCAAGCTTGATTAAGCCAGCATCGTTGACAATAGAGGAGATTGTTGATGACCTGACATTGAACGGCTTGTTTATGATCGCCCAGAAAATGGATTCACAATAACCAGCATTCTGCAGAATTGATTGAATTTCCTATTGGCGCGTATAATTTGAGAAAAAGATACTAATCGTTGCGGCAGATAAAAAAAATTGATAGGTATTGGCTATACTCAATATTGAAATCTCTTAAATAGGAAGAAGATGGCTGAAGACGACCTGGATTTTGGTGATGATGATTTAGAACTTGATGACGATTCGGGTGACGATTTTGCCGGTGAGCTCGATGATATGATGGGGGATGATGAGCTCGGTGGCGATGCGGGTGGCGGCACCGACAGCGATAGTGAGCTGGATTCGTTTTTTGAGGATCTCTCTTCAATCGAGGATATGGACGACAGCGGTGGTGGTGGTGAAAGTGAGGCCGAAGAAGCAGATTTTTCCCAGCCGGAAGAGATAGAAGAGGCCAAGCCTGCCCCAGTTAAGAAGGAAAAAGCGCCCAAAGAAAAAGGCAAGGGCGGAAAACTGAAATTTATCATCCTGATTCTTATTCTGCTTCTTGGTGGCGGTGGTGGAGCTGCCTATTGGTTCTTTTTGCGAGCTCCTGAATTGATGCCGCCTACCCCCGTTGTCGGAGAGCAGCCCCCCCCCAAAGTGATCATGCCGGCCGAATTGCCTATTAAATTGGAGAAGCAGCCGGTTTTGAGGATGGAGCCTGAACCCGAGATACCTCCGCCTGCAAAACCGGCTCCGGCAAGGCGCAGCTACCTTATCCAGGTCGCAAAGTGTTCTTATGACGCATGTAAAGAGGAGTATATTGAGGCGCTGCGACGGGATGGCGAGCCAGTCTACCAGAAATCGGATGGTGAGAAATATGATTTTATCGAGCTGGTATCCCGACAGGTTTTCAGTCATGAAAGAGCCCAGTCTCTGATCAATAAGATCAATCGTCAGAACAAGATGGCGGGCAATGCGTCGATGAAGAACCAGTCCAATGGGTATCGAATCACGATGGGGACATTTCCTGCCCTGGATCGTGCCAAGGAGACGAAGTTCTATATTGAAAAAATGTTCCCCCAGAAAGAGGTTGCTTTCAATCTTGAACATGTGCGCAAAAACTATTCTGCCACAAAGGTTTTTGCCGGTCCTTATGAGTCAAGAACAGAAGCAAAAAACGTACTGCAGCAGTTGAGGAAGAAGCAAATCTACAAGGATGCTTTTCTCGTGCAGACACCGGAACACATCTAATATTGTGATTATTCAGCTCATATTCAACCATCAGAGCGAGGACCGGCATGTGATTGAACGGATTGGGAGTGGTTAAGCATCGCCAGGATGGCGATGTCAGCGACCGCCCTCGGAGACCGGCATGGATGCCTGTCGAGAATGAGTTCAATGACATGCCGGTCCTCGCTCTGGTGGCAATAGAAAAGTGGTGAGTAGTTACCTAATATTTTCAATTGAATCGATCAATGTGTGATTGCCAAACCGCATTGGACGTGACTCACTGGGTAAACTGATTTTGAAGAAGGACCAACCTCTTACCTGCAGGCTGGATTTATGCCAACGGAAAAAAGGGGGTTTGATTCTTTTCCTGCTGTTTCTATTATTCTTCCAGGTGACTGACATTGGTCACCCGCAATCTGTCTTCTCTGCTGGAAAAATCCCGGCTCCCGATCAATCCCAAAAAACCGTCCGAATTGCACAATCTCAGAAAATTCTGGAAGCCCTGCTGCTGGAACACCGTCATCGGTACAGAGAAGCGCTTGCCATCTGGGAAACATTGCCTCAAAGTAGTGCGCTGGTCAAAGATCATGTTTTTCAGGCTGAATTGATGGGTTTGAAGGCGTTAAACCTGAAATCCGTGCCGGATACAGTGTTCTCGGTGAAGATGGCTGTATCCTTTCTGAAATGGCAGAAAAAATGGTTTGAGGCCTATCAGTTGCTGCATCATCATCCCCATATGGTTGCCCAAAATGAAGATCTGAGAACAGTGCAGGTGATACTGGCGCTTTATCTGAGAAGATATCAAGAAGCGGAATCGTTGTTGTTGGGAATGTCTTCTCATGAATTCATGGAACCTGCACAACGCGATCTGCTATGGAGCTGGTACTTCATCCTGTCTGAAAGAAAAGGAGATTTGAAAACAAAGATCGATGCCCTGGAAGAGAATGCTCTCTATTTTCCAGCGTCTCTTATGGTGATGGAAAATCTGGATTCTCCCTGGCCTGAGATGAAAAAGAGAGTTCTCAGGGCACTCACCCGTTTTCCATCTGACATCGAGCTGAAGGAAGAAGTGATTGGCCTTCTGCAAAACCATGGTGCCTGGAAAGAACTTGGAACCATCATCGAATCAAAGGAAAATAACAGAAACGGGTCGGCAGACTGGGATATTCGTGCGAACGTGTACTTCCAGACCGGCCAGTCTGAAAAACTCAAGCAGTTGCTTGATGAGATCCCGGAGATCGAACAACAGAAAATTGAATATCTCGATTACAAAGCGCGAGTAGCTATTTTAGAAGGTGACTGGGAGCTATTGAGGCGCGTTTCGGAGAGATGCCGAAAACGATATCCGTACTTGCAGGATGGTGATCTGCTTCTGGCGGAATACGAAATGCATACCGGCGGTCAGCGTGGACAAAGGCCGCCTGATAAGGCGGATGATTGACCCTCCGGTCGCTAATAGGTTAAGGGAAGATAGATTTTAAAACCGACAATTTTGTCTGTCCGCTTGCTGATTTCCAGCTGTCCGCCGGACTTTTTCAGAGAGTCCCTGATACGCAGGAGATTGAAACCTGAATTGAGCAGGTTTTTTTGATTCTTCTGGATAGATTCGACCCAGGACTCGTTCCATGTAATATCCGTTGGCTGGTCAGCTTCTACCAGGATGGTCAGGTCCGAGATCTCGATCCCGTATTTGATTTCGTTCTTTTCAGATCCAATCCGAATTGATATCCCGGTGTTGGGTTTCGAATAGATCAGCTCTTTTAGGAGGCTCTCCAGGCATTGTCTGATGGCTTCCGTGTGGAGGGGACTATTTTCAGGGATGGTCTTGTCCATCAATAAACGCAATGACAAGGCTGTGGAAAGGTTCAATTCCTTTTGAATGGTGGACACGGTCTCTTTGAAAAAAGCTTTGGTATTGACAGATTGCTGACTCATACCAAAACCCTCACCAATATCCATGCAGAACTCTTCTACTTCGATAAAGGAATTCAAAACGTTTGATGCGGTGTTCATGCATTCCTTCAGTGTATCTTGCGCCTCTTTGTCATCGATTTCAGATATGATCCCTGCCAGGTTTTCCACAACGTTGGAAACGGGAGATCTCAGGTTTTGCATGACGTTGGCGATTACCTTGTAATTTTCTCTGTTGGTCTCAATTTCCACATGTTGACTGGCAATCAGCTCGTTTGTAAGATCTTCCTGAAATGAAAGCTGATCCAGGAGATTCCGATTTTTTTCCTGCTCTTCTTCAATAAGATTCATCCGAGATTTCAGACCGGCTAATTCCTCTTTAAGATCATTCAGAATATGATCGGATTCGGTATAGATTTTGGGTTTTGCTTTTTTGTCAATGGTTACCAAGTCTGTTCTCCTGTCTGACCTCTATTGAAAAAGCCCTTACAATTAAGGTTTCAGCAATCTGTTAGATCATCTTTTCGGATCCTTCTTCTTTATCATTGGATGCTGTTTCCTCGTCGGAAACAATCACACCGTCGGAGGAGGAATTTTTTTGCCCCAAAAATCTGGCAATCGTATCGGGTGAAACACGCTGTATAATACCCAGGAATAAAAAGGTCAAAAATAGGGACTTCAATGGGCGAAAAAGAACATGAATCCCGATCCGGCTCCATTTAAAACCACTTTCCTGCACAATATCCTGCACGATCGTCAGAAATCGCTGCACAATCATTGAATCTGCTTCAGGAGTGGTACCAATATCATTGCGAATAGTGATCATTTCCGGGTGACTGCCCAGATACCAGAGTGAAAAGAAGAAGAGTGGCAGAAAAACCAGGATCGTGATACTGATAAAATTCCAGAAGATAGAAAAGAACTGCCCTTTAACCAGCTTGATACTGTGGAGCAGGTTCATTCTGACAGAGATCAGTTTAGACGCATTTTCCATAATAAGGAAAAAACCGGCAAACAGCAAAAATATATAAGGAATAATTCCGATCAGAATCACTCCCAGGCTGATCTGAGCAAAAGAAGTGATAAAGAAAAGCAATGTTCCCAATTGAATAAAGCTGATGATGACTGCCGAAGCAAAAAATCGCTGCACAAACAGTGAAATCGTCGCCATTGGAAAGACCTTCTTGTTGATGGCAAGCGTCGGTACCGTTAGAAAGATAACAATATCAAGGAAATTTCCGTGGAAAAACTCCACAATATCCATAATGTCAAGTTTACTGATTTCAATGAGCAATAAAAAGGGAAGGAAGGTTATACATGCCAGCAGCAGATAATTTAAAAAATATTCGGCATATGTCTGGATACTCTTTATCAGAATTCCGTTGAAGCTGGTCGGGAAATGAAAATTGTTTTCGTTTGTAACCCCCATGGGTATCAATCTCTTAAGGTTTTGATCTGTTCAATGACACAGAGCTGTTTTTAGAGCAGCTATCCCGTGCTTTTAGGAAAGTGCGGGACAGACACCAGGATTTGGTCTTTCTGTCCATTAATAGAATATGTTACGATTCAGCCTTTCTGGTGATTATAGTATGATATATGATGTCTGAAAAGCGGTTTCATCATAATCAGGTTTTCAAGATTTGTAAAAGGAAGATGGGGCGATTTTTAAAAAAAGAAGTGTCATCCAATTGGCGTAAACTTAGGTCGTTCTGAAATCCGGAATATTTATCTCACAGCATGACGGGTTACAAATTTCAGAAATTATAGGTAGTTTTGGAATGATTATCACCTCTGCGGAGTATATCAAGAGTTTTCCTTCGATCAGCAATTTTGATATCCCGGAACTGCCTGCAATAGCCTTTGTTGGTCGCTCCAATGTCGGAAAATCAAGTCTTATCAACCACCTGCTCAATAGAAGGAAACTGGTTAAAACAAGTTCCTCCCCTGGAAAGACACAACTCCTGAACTTTTTTTTAATTAACAGTAGCTTCTATTTTGTAGATTTGCCCGGTTATGGGTTTGCGAATGTCCCGGTCAGAGTAAAAGCCGGATGGTTATCCATGATGCAGGATTTTCTCTGCCAGTATCCCAATTTGAAGCTGGTGGTCCAACTGCTGGATATACGGCACCTTCCAACCCAGGATGATCTGGAGTTCAATCAGTTGCTGTCCGTCAACGACTGTGAGACGTTGGTGGTTGCCAACAAATCTGATAAGGTTAATAAAAGCGGTATAAAAAAGTCGCTGGCTGAAATAATGAGCCGATTGAATCTGAACACCCCCCCCCTGTTGCATTCATCATTGAAGAAGACAGGTCGCGAGGCCATCTGGCGGATGATTGACGATCACCTGAAGTCCGGCTGCTGAGGAATGGTGTGAAGGATATTCGGCCTCGAAAGTTCGAAGATCATCGGTTTACACCGGGAATATGGGAAGGTTCTGGCCTGTTCAGGATAGTGGCCGGGCTAATTCTTTGTTATGGTGGGTTGTCTGCGGTGTGGATGTCACAGAAGGTTTCTGGCTCCGTTCCGGGGAAATACTTTTTTGTTGTGATTTGATCCAAAGGGCAATACTGGGTTGCCATCTTTCCGGACGATTTGCAGATATGAATTTCCAGCAGATGCTCGTCGTGCAGGGTACAGAAGTCCAGTGGTAGATCGTTTTTGTTTATTGTATACCATGATGTACTGGGACACGAGCTTGTTGCCAGCTGCCCGGAATGGTTACAGATCAGAAAATCCTCAAAATGTGTATTAATGCTAAATGATTTTTGAATCGCCGCTGCCGGAATCCTTTGCATATACTCACGCCAGACCAACGCCGGCGTCTTCCCGCCAAACTCATTATCCATGGGTGTGTTGTCATCGTTGCCAATCCAGAAGCCGGTAACCAGATCCGCTGTATACCCTATAAACCAGGCATCCCGATTGTTATCACTGGTTCCGGTTTTTCCTCCGGCCGGCCGGCTTATTTTGGCATTGCGTCCGGTTCCGTTGTTCACAACATCCTGAAGTAAAAAGTTCATCTGAAAGGCTTCGTCAGCAGACAACACTGGAATTGCCTCCTGAGCTTCTGCCCGCTCCAGGACATTTCCCTCCCGGTCTGTTACTTTTAAAATAAAAACAGGCTTATGGCGATATCCTGCGTTTGCAAAAACAGTATAGGCATCGGTCAGTTCCAGCAGGGTCACTTCGTCACATCCCAGCGCGACGCATAGCCCTCTTTCGCCATCCAGCTCAATTCCAAACTGTCTGGCTGAATTCACCAGCGAAGATATCCCAATCTGATTGAGGATCTGAACACTGACCACATTGTTAGAGATCTTCAAAGCATGGGCCATGGTGATTTGACCCAGATGATTCCCCGCAAAGTTCCCAGGTTCATAGACTTCAATTTCATCATTCACCTGACGTGTATATTGAGTCGGTTCGTCCATATAGAGGTCGTTGGGGCGGACGCCTTTTTTGAGTGCGGTGGCATACAGAATGGGTTTGAAACTGGATCCGGGTTGCCGTCTCGCCTGTGTCACCCGGTTAAATTCACTTTGGAAGAAATCAGCGCCTCCGACCAGCGCTTTTACATAACCGGTGGCCGGATCGAGACTGACACCGGCAATCTCTTTGAAACTGATCACTTTTGAAAGCTGTTGGTCCTTGATATTCTCCATCACATCCTGAAGTCTGCGATCAAGGGTGGTGTATATCCGCAGACCGCCACCATATATCATCTTATGGCCATATTTTTTCTTTAGCTTCAGTAAAATATGGTTGGTGAAATGGGGGGCGATTTTGAAGTCATTGCCTTTTTGCCTGCGGATCAGGATCTGTTCTTTAACCGCCGTGTTGTATTCATTTACGGAGATCCAGTTGAGGCCCTGCAGTTTTTTTAGAACAAGGAGTTGGCGTTGTCTGGCTTTGTTAAGATCAACGAAGGGTGAATAGCCCTCCGGTTTTTTTATTAAGCCGGCGATAAAGGCTGCTTCTGCCAGGGTCAGATCTTTTGAGGGTTTGTGAAAGAAGTTGAGGGCTGCGTTTTCGACGCCATAGTTGCCATGACCCAGATACACCTTATTCAAATAGAATTCAAGAATTTTGGCTTTGCTGAATTGTGTTTCAAGGACAATGGCAAATGCTAGCTCTTTTATCTTCCGTTCAAACGATATTTCAGGAGACAGGAGGGTCAGTTTGATGAGCTGTTGGGTAATGGTACTGGCGCCGTGGATTGCTGAATTTTCATCCAGGAGACGCAGCGCAGCCGACACGATTCTGATTGGATCAAAACCAAAATGCTGAAAGAAACGCGCATCTTCAATCGCGACAACTGCAATTTGGAGATTGCGGCTGATTCGGTCCAACTCAACGTATTTCCGATCTTCCTCGCCCCGGATGATATGAAACGGCTGATTATCGATGTCATAAAAGATTGAATTATTGCTCTGGAGATCTTGTACGTTTTTAAATTCCCGGACTACTCTGGAGCGAAAGGAAAAAAACAGAAGAATGAAGCAGAGAACGAGCAGAATAGAAGCAGTTCCGAAGGCAATCCAGGTCTTTTTAGAAAGAAGATTCGCTTTGGGGTTTGATCCCATTCTTTCCTGCAAAATTACCTGTTGTCGCCAGAAGTCGGTTAACTTGTTATTTCCGGGTGAGTTTCGGTCCAGGTTCAATTGACTGGGTGTCAGACCGGTATGAAGACGTATCGAAGCCTCCAATCGGCAGATGTCTTCCTTTTGGAGGCCGCTTAGACTTACGATCCCCGATCAAAATAAACCTGTATTGATCAGGGATCAGGAAGGCCAGCGAAGGGAAAGCAAGATGCTATCCCTTCTTCTGCTTCTGCTCTAATCCATAATTGTAACCTTTTTCAAAGGCCGCGAAATTCAGCTTCTCAGTTCCTGACGGAATGGAAGCCTCAACACCTTTGCGAGCTATCTCTTCCGTAACAAGTCCGGTAACGGCAACCAGAAATCCGTACATGACAATGTTCAGTACGATTTTTTTTCCGATCTCTTCCGCTAACCGTGTTGCCGGGCAGGCATACACCTTGATGCTTGGGTCGATTTTACCGACTTTGACCAGATCCTCCTCAATAACCAGAATACCCCCTTTCTTCAGACCGTCAATGTACTTATCAAGTGCACCCTGGCTCATCGCCAGCAGGACATCGGGGTTGTATACATTGGGGTAGAGGATGGGATTGTCTGACAGAATAACTGCGCATGAAGCAGCCCCACCACGTGCCTCAGGACCGAAATCCTGGGTCAGAGTCGCGTATTTGTCTTCAAAGATAGATTTAGCACGTCCCAAAATCATGCCTGCTAAGATCACACCTTGACCGCCAAATCCGCCTAGTCTTACTTCTCTATTTTCCATTGATTTCTCCTGATTACTTTTTAGCAGCTTCTAAAATTTTGGTTAAAATCTCTTCAGGTTCGTGAACTTCGCCACCGGAACTTCCACAAAGATCTGTTTGACAATGGGCGTTGGCAAATCGATCCATTTCCAGGTACATCTGGCCATAATTCAATTCAACCATGATCATGTTATTGACCTTATGCGCCAATTCGCGGATCTGTTTCTCTGGAAAAGGCCAGCAAGTAATCATTCTGAGTAGCCCAACCTTAATCCCTTTTTCACGTGCCATTTCCATCGCTTTGTATGCCATTCTAAAAGAAATGCCATAGGAAACCAGAGCGATATCCGCATCCTCCATCATAAACTCTTCAATGCGAGTCAGTTTATCGACGTTTTTGGTTACTTTACCCATCAGACCCGTCATCATCTCTTCCTGAGTTTTTTTGTCGAGTACGGGGTAACCCCTTTGATCATGGGTCAGGCCGGTGATATGATAGTGGTGTCCCAGACCTGCCTTGCTCAGCAGTGGGATACCGTTGGCTTCCCGCTTGTAGGGCATGTACTTTTCAGATCCGGTGTAGTATTTTCGTTCAACCAGCTCAATTTGGTCTGCAGGCGGAATAACCACCTTTTCCGTCATGTGGCCAACCATCTCGTCAGACATGAGGAAAACCGGTGTCCGATACTCTTCCGCCAGGTTGAAACAGTCAATTGTATAGTCGAAGCACTCCTGAGGTGAACTTGGCGCCAGTGCAATCACTTCGTAGTCACCATGAGATCCCCATTTGGCTTGCATCATGTCCGCCTGGGCGACTTTTGTGGGTAGTCCAGTGGAGGGACCGCACCGTTGAACATTGATAAACACGCAGGGGGTTTCTGTTATCGCTGCCAGACCGATATGCTCCATCATCAGCGAAAATCCAGGACCGGATGTCACAGTCATGGCTTTACGACCTGACCAGACGCCACCCTGCAGGCAGATTGAAGATGCAATTTCATCTTCCATTTGAACAAACATTCCGCCGACACGGGGGAAACGCGACGCGATTCTTTCGACAATTTCGGTGGACGGTGTAATCGGATAACCGGCTGCAAAAGTACACCCTGCAGCAATCGCTCCTTCAGTAGCAGAGTGGTTTCCATTGATGAAATGGTTGCCGGTCAGTACTCGTTTTGGATCAGCTTTCACTTGTCACTCCTTGATTAGTTAGAATTATTGGTGCTCAGTCATGTAAGTTTCTAGCCCGGTACTGGCCACTGAACATATTTATCACCCAGTTTGTTTTTCAACGAGGAGTTCATTGCTTCCAGCAAAGAGGGTCTTTCCCGCTTCACAAAATTACCCACCATGATTTCATTCTGGAAGCCAATATCAGCATCAGCTGTCGTGTGCTGATCCTTTTTAAAGCGCACCGATTTTTCCTTGTAAAATTTCATCATATCGAGCCCATCACCAATCTTGTTCCGCCGGCCATACAGCGTCGGGCAGGGTGAGATTACTTCCACTAATGAAAATCCTTTTGTTTGTAAAGCCGCTTTAATGGCGTTCTGAAGATGTCTGACATGAAAGGTTGTCCAGCGAGCGACATAATTGGCACCGCAACTGTCTGCAATGAACGGGATATTAAACGGTCTGTCAAAGGCCCCATATGGTGTTGTGATGGCAATGGACCCTATGGGTGCGGTAGGCGTGACTTGACCACCTGTCATACCATAGGTGAAATTGTTAACGCAGATAACGGTCATATCAGTGTTCCGGCGTGCTGCGTGGAAGAAGTGGTTCCCGCCAATAGCCGTGAGGTCTCCATCACCACTGATGACAACCACTTTCTGATCGGGGGCTCCCAGAGCCAATCCAGTTGCGAATGGAATCGCCCGTCCATGAGTCGTGTGGTATGAGTCTAAATCCATATAGCCCGCAACCCTTCCTGTACAACCAATTCCAGATACAATCTGGGTTTTGTCCAAGTCAATCTCTGCATCATGCAGTGCTTTTACAAAACAATTTACAACAGTCCCGATTCCACACCCTGGACACCAGATATGGGGCATGCGGTCTAGTCTGACGAGATCATCAGCAATATGCACATCTTTCTTATTTTCATCAGAAGATAACCAAATTGCGAATTCAGGGCAGATCATTTCACATAAGTCACAATATGTGCAGCTCTCAGGGTTAGCAACCATGGGAGGATGGTACCCTTTTGCATTAAAATCGTCCGACATTGCCAGTGTATTCTGGGGACAAAATTCCACACAGAATCCACATCCCTTGCATCTTTCGGCATCAATATCGATTCGCCACTCTTTGGGATCTTTCTTTTTTCCTTTTTTCTCAGCCATTAGCTTCTGCTACCTCAGTTGGATGGGTTACAAAAAATAATATTTTCAGCTTGTTTCTAAATAATATTGGATTATATTCTAGCCACTCAAGCAAAAAATACAAAAAAATCCAATATAAACATTGATTCAGAACATAGAACAATTTAGATTAAAACATTGCCGAATCAGGTTTACTTTATATGGCTAACCTCTTTTATGGTGCTTCTCAGCTGCCTTCACCGGATAGAAACAGCAAAACGGCTCTGATTAGATTCCATACGGCAAGAGAACAGTAATATTTGGCATGACGGTTTTACCTTCCCTTCTGAAACGACTCAGTGTTTGAACCTCACAGGTTGTGATGAAGGGTCTGTGAATCAGCTGGTTTCAGGTCCTGTTGCTTGCTGTTGAAGGGTGTTGAAAAGTACCCAGCTTTCACATGAAAACAGGTGTTCGTGGATCAAAGCATGCTTTTTTTC
>Ga0180009_10006953_pt1 | contig 11711 bp, 10 predicted proteins | sample OS_PC_MetaG_FD_123537 | JGI IMG/M metagenome (GOLD analysis project Ga0180009, IMG submission 123537) | Groundwater microbial communities from the Aspo Hard Rock Laboratory (HRL) deep subsurface site, Sweden - OS_PC_MetaG | ecosystem: Environmental > Aquatic > Deep subsurface > Groundwater...
AAAACAGCTGGAGACATACCTGCTGAGCCGTCCATTGCTGTGCTGCCCTTTAACAATCTCACTGGAGATTCAACACAGGACTTCCTGGGCGATGGAATGTCTGAAGATATCATTAATGCCCTGTCAAAAATTCCCAAGCTCATCGTGATTGCTCGCCAATCTACCTTTTCTTACAAGGGCAAAACCATAACGGCGCAGGGAATAGGTAAAGATCTTGATGTCCGTTATATCCTGGAAGGAAATGTTCGTAAAGCAGATGACAGGATTCGTGTTTCTGCCCAATTGGTTGATGCTGCAACAGGCAAAACCATGTGGGCCGACACCTACGACGGGCAGATTGTAGATTTTTTCACAATGCAGGAAGAAATCACATTCAATATTATAACAGCCCTACAAATAAAACTGACCGAAGGTTTTCAGGCAAAGCTTTGGGCTAAAAAGGCGGGTAACCTGAAAGCCTACGCCAAACTGATGCAAGGTGTTGAACGCCTCCGAAAATTTAATAAAGAAGACAACCGACTTGCTCGGGAACTGGCCCAAGAAGCCTTAACCCTTGACCCGGAGTACGCTGGAGCTTTCCGGGTGATAGGTTGGACCCATTTGCACGACGCTCGCTTTGGCTTTAGTGAATCTTCGGCTTTATCGATGAACACCGCTATGGAAATGGCCCATAAGGCTATTGCCATTGACGATCAAGACCCTGGCATTTTCTATTTGCTTGCAGGGATTCATCTGTTCCGTAAAGAGCATGACCTGGCTGTTATCAATATTCGGAAAGCTTCTGAAATGGACCCAAATGGGGCAGATATCCTTGGTTACAAGGCCCTTTGCCTCAACTACGCCGGAGAGCCCTCCGAGGCCTTAACCAGTATACAAAGAGCCAAGCGCCTCAACCCCCGCTACCCGAGTTGGTATGATACTCAAGAGGGATTATCTTATCACTTGCTGGGCGATCACCAGAAATCTCTTGAGGCATACCTCAAGGCCCGGGAACGAACTCCGGGGACCTATCTTAACCGTGCCATGCTGGTAATCTGTTATGTCTATCTCGGCCGGGAGATCGAAGCAAAGACAGAGGCACAGGAACTGCTGAAAATCAAATCGGATTTTACTATGAAAACCTGGATTGGGGTTCAGCCATATAAAGATAGAATGATACTGGAAAACGAAATGGCAGCATTGCAAAAAGTTGGACTGAAATAAATTGAAATCATGGCAATGAGATTGTCATACAAAGAATATTTGAAAAAAAGGTGTTCCGATTATCAGAAAGTTAACTTTGAAAAGAAAAATTCATTAAAAATAATCCAAATGGACCCGCAGTTTTTTCGAAGTAAAAAAAGGGAACATATTGTTTTGCCAAAAAGTTATCCATATGTTGGGTTAATATAAAATATGCAATTAATTGCTGGAGGGATTTAATAATAAAAAGAGTTATAAAAGCGGCAGCTATTGTCACTTATTTGTTCGTTCTGACCCATCCTGTAACCGTGAAGGCAGCTGAGCTTTATTTTATTGATGCCTGGCCTTTACACGTGCTATTAATTTACTAATGGGCGATACCATCTCGGCGGCAATTGCTTCGTGCCCTTTTATTGACGGGTGTTGATGATCATTTTGCAAAGTGGAAAAAGGTTGTTCAATCGGCAGATACAAAATATCGTATTTTTTTATTATTTTTCGAAATCTTTTCGTGCGGTTTTGCAACTGCTCCTGATTATTTCCACGGATCACAAGAAGAACTTCGATGTTGCGCGCCACCAGCTGGGAAATAATTTTTTCTGAGTTTTCTATCGTTTTCTCTTTTGGAATCCCGGCCCTTTTTTCATTGCCATAAGCGTATTCATAGACAACTATGTCAATGCCTTCAGGCACCGACTTATGGAGTCTGCCTAATAAATTTACGGTCGAATCGCCATCTCTGCCCTGGTTGATGACGCGAACATTTTTTCCTGCAGCCCTCAACATTGCTTCAAGTTTCGCGGGAAACGCGTAACTTTTTCCAACTCCTTTCCCTGCTGTGCAGCTGGTGCCGAGTGATACAATCTTAATTTCATCCGTGCGTGCTTCACAAACGAAAGCAAGCGTACACAATAAAAATATAGTTGATATGTTTATTAAATATCTCATTGAATAATTCATCATAAAAACTCCAAAATTAAAGAATTGATTTTATTGGTACAAGCCCGAAACCTATATATTAAAATTTATATATCCGTCACATTTTTAAGATTCTGAAAATTTTCTTCCGGGTTTTGAATATTGAATTAATTCACTTGTGCTTTTTCCGTCGCGATGATGTATTGTTATTCTTTTTATATATAATCTCAACTCTGGAGAATACCAATAGATATCTTTTACTCCTTTACGGTTAGCTATGATCTTAAATGCTTTAAAACTCCCTGCAGGTACTATTACATTTTCAAAAGATTTCATTACAACAGTTCTTGAGATATTTCCACTAATCACTTTGCTTTTTAAAAAGTATTCGGATTGATATTTTTTCCCAACAAATAGCGGGAATTTATATAAATCATCATGAGGCTCTGCGCTTTTAACCAATTCACCATTAAAAATTTTTCCGATCCAGTTTTTGCTTTCTTTGTCATAAATTATCATTTCGTTTCTGTCTAAAATTGAAACATGATGCACCTCTCTACCTTCAAATATGCCGTCTTCCATTACAACAAAAGATCTTTTATAGCTGTCTTTTTCTGTAACAATTTTATATGTATATTTAGTGCCAACTAAAGGAAACTCTGCTTGAGCAATTTCTTCTCCTGTCAGAGGTATATCAATGACTTTAGACTGTTCAGGCAACGAAACCGTACTTTTTTCAACAGAAGCGGGCTGGGGTGGAGGGGATAAAGGATGTATGTAGAAGATCCAAATCGCTGCCACAATGGTCAATGCAATAACCGCAATTGCACCGATAAGAGACACTTTCCGAGGTTGAGCTTGCGGGTATCTTCTTTTCTTTCCCTTTTCCGCAATTGTTATTCGTGGCTCCATTAAGACCCGATAGGCACTTACTGGCTTGGTGATGTTTTTTACGGTTTGATCACCTAAAAACTCATATCCATAAGGCAGCTTACTTTCAATATGATCAAAAGCTGTTTTGGAGATACAGATGCCTCCCGCTTCAGCCAAGCCTTCCAGCCTAGCAGCGATGTTAACGCCATCACCATAAATCCGATCCTCTTCTTGAATGACATCTCCGAGGTTGATACCGATACGGAATTGCATCTTCCTGTTTTCGGGTAATTCGTTGTTGCGGGCTTTGATCTCTTTTTGAATAGCCACAGCGCATTGCACTGCATCAACCACACTGGCAAATTCAGCCATCAAGTTATCGCCCGGAGAATCCACCACTTTGCCGCTATGCTGCTGGACAAGTGCGGATATTATCATACGGTACGAAGTAATTGTTCGGACAGTGGCTTCTTCGTCCTCACCCATGAGGCGGCTGTAGCCGACAACATCAGTACTAAAAATCACGGTGAGTTTGCGTTTAAACCTTTTGTCTGCCATTATGACACCTCTTTATTTATAGTTTTAAACAGATTCACTAAGTATGTGAACTATTTAAAGGAGCACAAAAATCAGATTGGAGATCGAAATCAATTCTGGAAATAGAGCACTGTTTCAGGTTAGTTAGAATAGACAAATCAAGACCAACTTAGATGTATTTATACCCGTCTCGATGGGATTAAGTCAATCACAATTGAGGATTACGCCCAGGTTGTGTTTCCCAATTACACTTGATATATATTGAGTTTGTTTTTTTAAAATGGCTAATCTTTTTCCTGTCGATTCTGAACGGAATTGAACAGGATGGCATTTTCAATGGCAATAGCAGCCTGCTGGGAAAAAATGCTTAGTAACAGCGCATCATCTTCTGTGAAACAGGCTTTTTCATTCTTATTGATCACCTCCAGAACGCCTATAAGTTTTCGTTTGGATCTCATGGGGACACAAAGCAAAGAGCTGGTTTCAACACCGGTCATATCATCAATCCGCGAATAAAACCGAGGATCATTCTTAACATCGTCCACCAGGACATGCTGCTGGTTTTGGGCCACCCAGCCGGCAACCCCAACTCCTGGAGGAATCCGGATATCTTTTAACTCATCGGCTTTGGGGCCGGTGGGGATACTGAATACCAATTCCCCGGTTTTATCATCTAAAAGCATCAGGGTGCTTGCTGCGGCATCTGTCACTATATTTGCATATTTCATAATCAGCGATAAAACATCTATCAAGTCGACAGTGGAATTGATAATGAATCCTATCTGGATAACAAGGGCGAGCTTTTCACTGCTCAGGAGGCGTAATTCCCTGACCTGTCTGTTTTGCATTGCCAGAACCGGTTCAAGCAGGTCTTTTGAGATAAATCCTTTTTCCAGCAGGACTTGCCCGAGCAAAGGTATATCCTTATCTTTTTTCCTGGCTTTAGTGATCAATTCCGCTCGATTAATGTCTGGTTCAGACACAAGATCAGAGACCAGGTCCTTTTGAAACTTAAGGGCTTCCTCCAGCTGTTTTCCTGAAATGATTCCCATACTCTTAAGATGGTCACCCAAAAGATGTGAGTTGATATTCATCTCTATTCCTTTTTTTAAATATATAATATTCAAGGCAGTTTTGATAGAAAGCAGGATACAATAAATAATTTTACAAGACAAATTAAATTTCAAAGTTTCACAAGTTACTATGGTATAATTTTCCAGAATTCTTTAAAACCATACAGCATAGTATGGAATTAAGATTTTAATTTAACCGTATTGTAAAAAAAATGTGTGAAACCCTATGAGAATGTATAACGAGTGTCTGCCCTGTATTGCACGGGGCTCTCTTGATGCGGCCAAACTGGCAACACCTGATGAACAGCTTCAGCTGGAAGTTGTTAAAAAAGTATTAAAAGAGCTTTGTACTCTTGATTTGGCTTCGCCGCCGCCTTTGATGGCAAGGTTTATTCAACAGACCGTAAAACAAATCACGGGTGTCAGTGATCCCTATTGCCGGATAAAAAAAGAATATAATGATTTTGCATTGGGTTTATTTCCTGAGCTTGAAAAAAAAGTAACTGCATCGTCCTTTGATACAGCGGTTCGCCTTTGTATTGCCGGAAATATCATCGATTTTGGAACGCATAATACAGTTGGAAAACAAAAGGTTCTTGACACTATTCATGAATCGTTGTCCATTGACATCAACGGTGATGTAGACTTGTTTCAAACGGCATGTGAAAAAGCTTCAAAAATATTGTGGATAGCAGACAATGCCGGTGAAATTGTTTTTGACAAGCTTTTACTGGGCAAAATGGACCGGGGTAAAATCATCTATGCGGTCCGTGGCGGGGCCACACAAAATGATGCAACCAGTGACGATGCCAAATACACAGGACTAACCGATATGGTACAAGTAATTGACACCGGCGCTGCCATTCCGGGCGTCATACTGGCGTATTGTTCGGATCGTTTCATAAAACACTATGAAACGGCAGACATGATCATCTCAAAGGGGCAGGGCAATTTTGAAACACTTGACCATGAGGATGGCAGGATTTTTTTCCTGTTCAAGGCAAAATGCCCGGTTGTGGCAAATCATGCCGGATGCAAGCTCAATGATATTGTCATTAAAACAGCTAAATAGAGAATAGGAATCTTCAGGGCTGCAATTTTTGTAACAGATGGATGTCAAGCGATTATCAAGGGTTTTCCAAGGCGTATGCGCGAAGTATTTTTTGATATTTTTCTGAGGTTTTAAATTGGTTTAATTTTTCTGAAAAGGCTTTTGAAAATGCTTTGTGGCCACGGACTTTTGAAAAACCAATATATAACGGATCCTTTGAAACATCGGGCTTTAATGCTTTAATCTTGTCCTGAAGTCCTGTTTGGTTTAATAGAATCTGAAGGGTCAGATTGTTTCCTATGATCACTTCACATCTTTTATTGATCAGGCTTTTGATTAACTCTTGTTCGGTTTCCATTTGATAGTTTAAAGGAAAATGGACAGCATCAAACCGTTTCCCATAGCTATAGTTTCTAATGGTGCCTATCTTATAAGCCGTCATGGTTTTTATATCACCTGAATATGAAAGGTTGGTGGTCTTTAGTGTAAAAAAGGTATTGGTTTCATAGCACAGGATGCTGTCATCAAAATGCAGGAAGGTTTCTCGGTTTTTGGTTTTAAAAAGATTCATCATGGCATCGGCATATCCTTTTTCCACCATGTTGATACATCTGGACCACGGGTATTGTTTGAAAGAGACGGTGGTGCCCAGAAGCCTTGCAACCTCAATAATGATTTCTATTTCAAAGCCTTTTTCAACACCTTTTTCATCCAGATAATGGTATGGCGGGAAATCCTGACCTCTCACAATAATCAGCTTTTCAGCGGCTTGGACAGGACAGGCCAATGCAATGAGCAGCAGTGAACACAGGAGTATCTGTTTAACGTATTTTTTCATTAATAGTCTGCCTTTTAAAAACAGCATAAAAAGTATTGCAAAGTTTTGGGCGGATGGCAAATCAATTTTATTGATTTGTTAGGCGTATTTTATTTTAAATTTTTAACAATCCTCTTAAATTGCTTGCAACCATTGCCAACCAAAGATATAAGTGCTTAACATATCAATATAAAGGCAGAATATTATCAGACAGTTTGACCACGCGAGTATTTAAAAGCGGTATTCTGCGGTTGTGATTTATATTTTTATATGAATTCTTAAATTGGAATTAAAGGATATTGGCAATGAGTGAAGTTGTACTGATAAATATTACCGGCAGGGACAGAAAAGGCCTTGATGCGAAGTTTACAGGGATTCTGGCAGAATATCATGTCAATATTCTTGATATTGGCCAGGCTGTAATTCATGAGCATATTTCCCTTGGTATTTTGGCTGAAATTCCCGATTCAAATGATTTTTCTTCAATCTTTAAAGATATGTTGTTTGAAGGCCACAAAATGGGGCTTAGAGTAGATATAAAGCCGGTTGATTCTGAAAATTATGAAAAATGGGTTCATGCCCAGGGTAAAGAGAGACGCATCATTACCATTCTTGGCAGAACGGTAACCGCCCAGCAGATTTCATCCGTTGCAAGGATCATTGCAGATAACCATTTGAATATTGACAGCATTGCACGCCTTACCGGAAGAATATCCCTTAAAAAACCTCAGGATAATCCACGGGCAAGTGTGCAGCTTTCCGTTTCCGGAAAACCCTTAAATCTGCTTGAAATGAGAAAAAGATTTATGGATATTTCTCAAAAAGCCGGGATTGATATCTCTTTTCATATTGACAATATTTACAGGAAAAACAGGAAGCTGGTTGTCTTTGATATGGATTCGACATTAATACAGACCGAGGTTATTGTTGAACTGGCAAAGCTGGCAGGTGTCGGAGAGCAGGTGAATAAAATTACTGAGTCTGCCATGAGAGGGGAGATAGATTTCAAAGAAAGCTTTCAAAAAAGAGTGGCCCTTTTAAAAGGAATTAAACAGGATCAGCTATCGAAAATAACAAAGGACCTGCCGTTAACCGATGGTGCCGACCTGGTCGCAAAAACATTGAAAGGCCTGGGGTATAAGCTGGGTATCCTGTCAGGGGGGTTTACCTTTGTGGGCGATTATTTAAAGGATCGTCTTGGATTTGATTATATGTATGCCAATGAGCTTGATATTGAAAACGGTGTGGTGACCGGTAGGGTTGTGGGAGAAATTGTGGATGGTGAGAAAAAAGCCATATTATTAAGACAGCTGGCCCAAAAGGAAAATATTGCCCTTGAGCAAACCATTGCTGTCGGGGATGGTGCCAACGATCTTCCCATGATCAGCATTGCAGGCCTGGGCGTTGCATTTAACGCTAAACCGATTGTCAGAAAAGAGACATCCAATGCTATTTCTAGTGTAGGGCTTGACGGCCTGTTGTACCTGATCGGCATCCATGAACGAGAGATTAAGCAGGAAGTCAACCAGACAACAGAGTATTCATATGGATAGAATGCAGCAGCTTGCCCGTGATGTAAAGACGCTTGAAAGCCTGCTTTCTGTGTGTACCCGGTGCGGGATGTGTCAGGCAAATTGCCCTTTGTTTGCCCAGACAAGGAAAGAAGCAGATGTGTCAAGGGGAAAGTTTGCCCTGCTGAACGGTCTGATCGAACAGATGTTTGAAGATGCAAAGGGGGTGAATGAACGGCTCCAAAGATGCCTTCTTTGCGGGTCCTGTGGCCATGGCTGTCCCAGCAATGTGAGTGCCCTGGAAATATTTTTAAAGGCAAGGACCATCATCACTCAATATCTTGGGTTGCCGTTTTCTAAAAAGATATTATTTAAAAAAATTCTTTGTAACCCTGAAACATTCAATGGCATTATGGGAACGGTTGCATTATTTCAAAAAATTTTATTTAAAAAAGAGCAAAACTTTCAAGGAACCTCCTGTGCCAGGATTGCATCCCCCCTGTTGCGGCATCGTCATATTGTTTCCCTCAAAGAGACGGCGTTTAACAGAACGCTTGACGGTCTTGATTACAGAATAAATGGAAAAGGGGTAAAGGTGGCTTTCTTTGTCGGTTGTCTGATTGATAAGGCATTTCCAAACATAGCCCACAGTGTTGTAACGGTGTTAAAACACTTCAATGCCCAGGTGTTCATCCCTTCTCACCAGGGGTGCTGCGGTATCCCGGCAATTGCGTCAGGAGATCTTGAAACCTTTGAAGCCCTTGTGAAATTGCATGTGGATCTTTTTTCAAAAGAGAAATTTGACTATCTGGTGACAGCCTGTGCCACCTGTTCATCAACCATTATAAATTTATGGCCCGGGTTATTAAAACATATGGATAAAACCTTATTAAGCCGGATTGAATCACTTGCCCAAAAAACAGTGGATATCAGCTGGCTGATGGAAAAACGGTTTGATATTTTTTCAGCAATTTCAAAACATGATGCAAAAAAAGAAATGGTAACCTATCATGATCCCTGCCATCTCAAAAAGTCTCTTGGGGTATTTAATGAACCGCGGCAAGTCATCCTTGCTTCCGGCAGGCAGTTAATAGAAATGGCAGATGCCGACATCTGCTGTGGCATGGGGGGAAGTTTTAACCTTATGCATTATGATCTTTCTTCTGAAATCGGCCTGAAAAAAGCCGGAAATATTGTAAAAACAGGATGCTCAACTGTAGCAACCTCCTGTCCTGCCTGCATGATGCAGATTTCCGACATGCTGGCAACCCTGAAGCATCAGGTCATGGTTAAACATCCGGTGGAAATTTATGCCAAAGCGCTCGTGAGTTAAACATATGGTGTAGGATCCTTGATGCCGGCTTGCCTGAATCCTTTTATCCGGTGATGGCAACTGTCACATCTGCCACAGGATCTGCCGGTTGCATCCGGGTCATAGCAGGAAATGGTCAATGCATAATCCACACCCAGTTTATCCCCGGTTTTAATTATTTGGGCCTTTGAAAGATGGATTAACGGGGTTTCAATTTTCAGCACGGCTTCCTTTGTTACCCCTGTTTTGGTGGCAAGATTGGCCATTTTTTCAAAGGCCTCAATAAATTCGGGCCTGCAGTCAGGATAACCTGAATAATCCACGGACGTGACGCCGATATAAATGGATGTGGCTTTTAAAACTTCTGCCCAGGCCATGGCATAGGAAAGAAAGATCGTATTTCTGGCCGGAACATAAGTGACGGGGATCACTTGTTTGTTGATGTCATCAATAGCGTCATGTTTGGGAACAATGATATCATCGGTCAGGGCGGAACTGCCAAACTGCCTTAAATCAATATCAATAATTTTATGGATTTCTGCTCCCAGTGCTCGGGCAATTTTTTTAGATGCTTCAAGCTCAACAGAATGTCGCTGCCCATATCTGAAACTCAGGCTGTATATTTTTTTGCCCTTTGATTTTGCAATGGCCATGGCGGTTGTGGAATCAATCCCGCCGCTGGAAAGGACAATGGCTTTATCGGTCATGTGTTGGTTTAAACTCCTCGCTTATCAGGGCCCCATATGAGTTTGTGCTGCTGTAAAGAAAGTCTTGCATGAAGATTATCCTCAATGATCAGGTCGGCCAGGGCATGGGGTGAGATCTGTCCGAAAACCGGTGAAAGGTGAATTTTTTTTTGCGAGATTCGACTTAATGTATTTTCAATAATAGATTTGGCAAATTCATAGTCTTCCCGGGAACCGATAACAAATTTGATCTCATCTTTTTTTGTCATGAAATTAATATTTTCAAATAAGAAACTGTCTGATTCATTGCTTGAAGGACATTTGATATCCATGATCTTTATGCAGTCAGGATGAATGTGTTGAATGCTTTTACTGCCATTGGTTTCAAGCAGAACCTGATATTTTTTTTCGATGAGCATGGAGATCAGGGTGGATGTGGCTTCCTGAAGCAGTGGTTCCCCACCTGTGATTTCAACCAGATTACAATTAAAGGAGCCGATTTTCTTTAAAATCCGGTCCAGACCCATTGATTCCGGTTCTTTGTCTGCGTAACGGGTGTCACACCAGGAACAATTCAGGTTGCACCCGGACAGCCGGATAAAAATGCAAGGCAGTCCGGCAAAAGTGGATTCGCCCTGAAGGCTGTAAAAAATCTCGCAGATATCAAGCTGCAATTAGACCTCCCGGTAGGCAGATCCACAGCCAGGGCTTTCAAATACCATTACCTTGGTAACAGTGACATGTTCGGTGTTCAGGCGCCGGGACAGCTCGGTATACAAAAACTTGGAAATGTTTTCAGATGTCGGATTAATGCTGCTGAATTCAACCACTTCATTGAGATTGGTATGGTCAAGCTTGCTTAACACATCTTTTACAATGCCTTTGACATCCCTGAAATCAACGCCAATACCCAGTTTGTTGAGTTTTGTACACTGAATATACGCCTCAACGATCCAATTGTGTCCATGCATATTAGAACAGTTTCCATCATACCCTTTCAAAGAATGGGCTGCAGCAAAATGATCTTTTACATAAATCTCATAAACACCCGGCATAACGCCTCCTTAAAATAAATCATCCAATGGATTATATACATGTTATCATAACCTTTGTTCTTAATTAAAAATGTCAAGGGGTAATAACGATAATAAGTTTCAAAGAATCAAGCAGGATAGGGTTGATGAGACGCTATCCTGCCTGATGGGTAGAGCATAAATCAGCGGAGGTGCCCATAAAAATTATGAACTCTGATTATTGCTCAAAAAAAGCTAAGCTGAATATGCCCAAATAATCATAGTTAATGCAGAAATGCAATAGGTGGAAACCCCTATTTTTTTAAAAAAATTATGAAATTTAACAGGATAAAGTGGTTTGCAATTTAAAACCCCCCTTTTTTTAAAAAAAAGGGGGGCAGTGTAAAATCGTGGTAGCGACGCAGGGACTTGAACCCCGGACCCTGCGGATATGAGCCGCATGCTCTGACCAGCTGAGCTACGTCGCCAAAAAACCCAAAATAATTATCATAACTATGCCTTGATTGTCAATATCTAATTTTATTGACCGATATTGGCTTTTTCAAAGTTGGCGACTTTGACCGTAAAATTCTGCAATTTTTCAGGAAGATCAGAGAATACAATCATAAAAGGAACACTGGCGCCGGGTTTTATATTGACATTTGAGTTATGGCTGCCCTCTTTTATTTCAAGAAGCTTGTTAATGTCTAAGATATTCTCTGTTTTGAGCATCTCTTC
>Ga0180009_10006954_pt1 | contig 11711 bp, 9 predicted proteins | sample OS_PC_MetaG_FD_123537 | JGI IMG/M metagenome (GOLD analysis project Ga0180009, IMG submission 123537) | Groundwater microbial communities from the Aspo Hard Rock Laboratory (HRL) deep subsurface site, Sweden - OS_PC_MetaG | ecosystem: Environmental > Aquatic > Deep subsurface > Groundwater...
ATTGAGTTTGCTTATATCATCAGCATATTCATTTCCAAACACGAAAAGCCTGGGGCTTGAATTCTTAAGGGTATACTCAAGTTCCGGTCCTGCAAGGCGAAAGTTAACAGGCACAAAAATGGCGCCCAGGCGCGAGCATGCTAAATAAAGTTCAATGAATTCAGGGCAGTTGTTCAACATAACAGCCACCCTGTCTCCCTTCTCTAATCCTAAGGACTGGAGCCAGCAACTGGTCCGGTTTGCCCGCTGGTGGAGTTCCAAGTAACTGATTTTTTTCCCTTCAAAGAGGATAGCGGGTTTATCCGGGTGCAGTTCGCTCCAACGCTCAACCCACCAGGCTGTGTTCATGGACTTGATCACGTTTACTCCATTGAGTGTGTTTGCTATTCAGTATAATTTTTTTCCAGAATTCAGGGTCTATGTTATCACATCAAGCTTGGAAGATATAAAGCCAGCCAGGGAAACGCCATGACCAATCCCATAGCAATGCCGTCGCAGACCAAAAAAGGAAGCCCGGCTTTATATATATCTCCCATCGTAGTATCCGGAGAGGCAACCCCCTTCATCACAAAGAGCACCAAACCGAAAGGTGGTGTAGTCGTGGCCATCTCCATGTTGATCAGCATGATGGTGCCAAACCAGAGTGGGTTGAAACCCAGGCTTTTGACAATTGGCATATAAATGGGCAAGGTGACCATCATGATGGTCAAGGGTTCCATAAAAACGCCCATAAAAAGAAGAATAATCTGCATAAAGATCAAAATGAACATTGGGGGTAAATCCAGCGTTCCAGCTAATTGGACCAAACCAGAGCTCGCCCCGCTAAAAGCCAAAATCTGCGAAAAAGCCATTGCTCCAGTCATAATCATGAACATCATGACAGTAATCTTGAGGGTGTGGGACACAGAGCTAACCATAGTCTCCAAATCCCACCCTTTATATATAAAGAGAAGGACAAAGCAACCAAGCGCCCCCAAGGCTGCTGATTCTGTTGGAGTGGCAATACCTAAGAACATAAGGCCAATAACCAAAAAGATGATAGAACCCAGCGGAAGGACATATTTACAGGTCAGGATAATCTTTTCAGAAAACGAGGGCCTTGCAACTTCATAGGATGGTGCCAGTTCCGGTTGTAAGAGGCACCTTATAACAATATAGGCAGCATAGAGAAGTGCCATTATAATTCCTGGGATGATAATCGCCACCAGCATCCCACCAACTGAAATCCTGCTCAGGGAGGCCAACAATACTCCCAGGGCACTTGGTGGGATCATGATGGCAAGCCCGCCGCTGCCTAAGATGGGGCCGATACTCATCTGCTTTTTATAGCCTCTCTTCTCCATCTCCGGTACAAGTACTGACCCAAGCATGGCACAGCCAGCCATGGCAGAGCCCGACAAGGTGGAGAACACTGTCCCCCCGCCAACGGCCAGCAGGCTCAAACGACCTGGTATACGCCCCAGCCATTTATCAAGTGTGTCCATCATTTTGGGGGCGATCCCTGAACGGAACATAATCTCACCCATGAGTATAAACAAAGGGACCGGGAGAAGAGCAAAGGTGGCCACGGACCTGTAAATACTCCGGATAAGCTGTGAAAGGCCTGCTTCGCCTCCCCAGAAAATGTAAACTCCTATGATGTTAATAAATAAGAATGCAAAGGCTACCGGCACCCCTATTAAAAACAAAAACATCAGGCAGATAAAGATAATGACAAGTATCACCCACCATTCCATTGAGAACACCCTTTCGGTTCAGATCAAGATCTTAACTTACCCATTTCAATGATGAATTCAGCAATGAATTTTCCGGTCCTTCTAATAAACTGAATAAAGAGCATCGAGCTGCCTATAGGAATAATCAGAAGAATTGCGAAAACCGGTATTTCCATAGCAGTCGGTGTATATATACCTCTTTGAAAATAGCTCCAGGTCACACTAAGGCCATAAATCGCTAAAATAAGAGAGACAAAGAGCCCTATCAAAGAGCTAATTATTCCGAGAAGTGCGACAGTTTTTGGTTTTAACCTATCTAAGATAATATCAACCTTGACATGCCCTTCCTCCCGTAATAACCACGCTGTACCTAAAAAAGTAATATATAATAGCAAGCACTCAGTTACTTCTGTCACCCATATCTGGGGACGGTTAAAAAAAGATCGTAAAACGACTTCAAGACAAACCGAGAGCATAATAAAGATCAGAAGAATGCCGGCCAAATAAGTCATTATATTTATGATTCGATCAAAGATATTTAGGGGCTTGTTCATTTTTTGACTCGGGGCACAATTACATATTTCCAAGGAAGCCTTGCCTCAAACCGACGGATGAAGAAGAAAATTATTCAATTGCTTGAGCCAAAACGATGTTGGATGCTGGATACTTGATGCTGGATAAAAAACCTTACTTCTTCCCTCCAGCATTCCGTATTAACCAGGAGGCTGCCTGAGAATGAGAAATTTTTTTCAAGATCAGGGAAGGCGAAAATTAGAACCACAGGAATACATTGAAGTATTTCGAGGATTATAATTTGAGCCTGACGCAGAGATTGGGGAAAATAGCCATTCTCAGACAGCCTCCTAGTGCCCATCCATTAACACCGGATGGGCACTAACTACAGAACCCTTAATTCCCTGTCAGTTTTTTAAGTGTAGGAACAAGGTCCGGTACCTTTTTGCTCATGTCTTCCCACTCTGCCTCATATGCAGCATCGTAGTATTTCTTGTTTTCAGCGTCCGAAAACTTAATCCTCTTTATGCCAATCTCATCATATTTTTTCCATTCTTCCTTTATCTGCTTTTTAAAATACGCCTCCATTTCAGGCTCGAATTTTACGGTGATATCCATGATCTCGTCCTGAACTTTTTTATCCAGGCCGTTCCATACATCGAGGTTCATCAGTATAAGAACGTTCTGACGGGTATAAAAGGGGATATCAATAATATATTTACAGTTCTTTAACCATCCCCACTCCCTCGGTCCTAAGGTCGAAAAACCAAAACCCTGAACGAGCCCGCGCTCCAATGCGGTAAAGGTCTCAGGGAATTTCACTGTAACCGGGATCATCCCCAGTTTTTTCATGAAACGGTCATAAAGTGCCGCGGTCCTTATCTTTATGCCCTTAAGATCCGCAAGGGTCTTCACCGGTTTATTAACTCTCAAATAGAAGGGGTCGTAAAGCCATGTCCCAATATACATCATCCCGATTTTTTTATGTCGTTCCACCATAAAATCATAAAAACCGCCCGGCTTGCGTTCCTCTGCCGTAGTGAGTTTTGATAGGGTAAATGCATTTACCTCAGGGGCCAGCGGTGCGTAATATGCAGTCGGGTTGAAAATGACCTGCACTGTGTTATTGCGCAGAGCCTCGGCCTGATCAAAGCCGGGAATCACCTCACCGCCGCCTACCCAGTCGATTTTTACGGCATCCTTGCATTGATTATTAACACGGTCCACCCAGACATGGATCATTTTGCAGAGAGGGTGATCCTTTGGCAAAAAGCTTACCGCCTTCATGGTTTTTGGCTTTGCCATAACAGCCGAATTTATCCCCAAACAAAAGACAGTCATAAACGTAATGATCAGTGAGTAGAATATAAACTTTTTCATTTCATTCATCCCCTTTATCTAAAAATTAAATATTAAGTTGAACCTTTTACTCCCACATCTTCATTTCCGCTCACATTGCTTAATTGTTTTCACCTCCTTTCATGTTATAAAATTGCTTTTCAATTTTATACTCATGTGGTCTCTTCGCGAAGTGTCCCTGTTGCCTCCATATCAACTCCCATCTCCTCGTCAAAAACCACCCGGTAGTCTTCTTGTGCCGATTCCATGCTGATCTTGCCGTTTATGACATCCCACCGGACCGCCTCCGGGTCCCTTTTCACTGGTGACCCATACCCGCCGCTCCCGGGAAGACGAATACTAAGAAGATCGCCCGCCTTTATCTGATCAACCCCCTTGGATTTACATCTTTTTTGTTCTGGTGTGTCGGGGTTCATTATCAGGCTGCCCATAGACCCCTCCATGCCGCCAAAGAGGCCAAGAGGTTTAAATTTTTGCCTGTCAGAATAGCGTGCCCATGTGACATCGGCTAAAAAGCGGATGTCCCGGCGCAGGGAAAGCCCTCCCCTGTATTTCCCTGGCCCTCCTGAATCAGGGATGAATTCATACCGCTCGATCATTACCGGGTTTTCAATCTCCGCTGCCTCAACCGGTGTATTCATAAACCGGCCAAGATGGAGATCCTGACCATCCGGCCCATCTTTACTCGGCCTTGCGCCGGCGCCGCCACCCAGAATCTCTATGTAGCTGAATCGTTTTCCCGTTTCAGGGTGAATCCCGGAAAAACTGCTGGTACAGGCCTGACCGTGGCTGCCTGCCACGACCCGGTCGGGAACTATCTCGCTCATCGCCTTAAGCATGGCCTCTACTATTTTTGTCATGGTCTGGCTTCTGGCCGTCACACCAGCAGGAGGTAATGGGTTGGTGACTAGGCCCTCTCTACTCTCTACCTCAATGGGACGAAAGGCCCCCGAGTTTAAGGCCATTCCCGGATCTATTATTCCCACCATGGTGTAAAAGACCCCTCCCTGGGTGCAGGCCCATGGGGAATTCACATTGCCTGTGGTCTGGGAATCGCTCCCGTCAAAATCAACCTTCATGCTGTCCCCTTTAATGTGTACATTAACCTGCACTCTTACCGGTTTATCCTCACAACCATCATCATCTAAATAATCAACACCCGTATAATCCCCATCCGGGAGAGATGTTAAAAAACGTCGAACCATACTTTCGCTGTAATCCATCAACATGCTGGTACATTTATGGAACACATCCAGACCGTATTTGTTTACAAGTGCCTTGATTCGCTTTACCCCCACCATGGTGGTAGCGGCCTGGGCCCTGAAATCCCCCATGGTCTTTTCCGGGATCCTGATATTGCTTGAGATCATATCGAAAATCTGCTGGTCTTCCTCTCCTTTGCAGTATAGCTTGACAAAAGGGATCCGCAGTCCTTCCTGATAAATCTCTGTGAGCCCCCCTGCCACACCTCCCGGCACCGCACCACCCATGTCCAATTGATGTGCTATGTTTGCAACAAAGGCAACAAGTTCTTCATCCACGAACACAGGGGAGAAAAACTGGACATCCAGAAGGTGCTGCCCGCCCAAATATGGATCATTACAGATAATCACATCGCCTTCATCAAACTTCTTAATCCGATCCAGCATGTTAACAGCAGTGGTGGGGAGACTGAACATCATCAGGGGACAGAGATGGGCCTGGGCTAAAATTCCTCCCTTTGCATCCAGTACACCGCAGTTTATGTCCATAATCTCCTTAACGATCGTCGTGCGGCCCATACGCATCAGGTTATAACCCATGTCATCGGCCACAGCCTCCAGTCCATAACGGATCACCTGCATTGTAACCGCGTCTGCCTTATACTTCATCTTCTCCCCCAATAATGATGTTTCCATATTCGTCTACAATACCATAAAATTCAGGAGGTATCAGGGTGGTGGAAATTGTTTCCTCAATAAGAGAGGGGCCTATAATCTTGCTCCCCGCGTTTAAATGTTCCCGCTCATAGACAGGTATTTTTTGCCATCCCAAGGTCTCAAAATAGACATCCCTCATATGCTTCCAATCACCTTCAATTAATAAAACGGCCTTCTTCTCGGTTGGAAGAGAGAGAGCAGGATTTTTACCCTTAACCCTGACCCTCAGGTTGACGAACTCCACCACTTCTTTAGGTTCCGAATAGGAGTATACCTGTTGATGCAGGCCATGGAAGTCATTTATGATCCTCTTTATACCCTCTCTTTCCATTTTAGATACAGGTTCAATGGGGGCATTGAGTTCCCATGATTGTCCCTCATAACGTAGATCCGCAGACCAGGTTATTTCAATACTGTCCCCGGATACCTTTTCCTCAACCAACTGCCTTATGCCCTCATCCTCAATTTCTTTAAAGGCCCCTAACAACTCAGCAGGATCAATTTGATAGTCTTTTTTTGCGAATGTCCTCACATAATCATGCTGAATATCCGCCACCACAAGACCGACGGCAGAAAAGTTACCACTTATTGGGGGCACGATGACTCTGGCCATATTCAATTCCCCTGCAATGTCTGCGGCATGAAGGGCGGCGGCCCCGCCCATTGTTATCAAGGCAAATTCCCGCAAATCATAACCTCTTTCCACCGAGTTGCCGCTGATACCTTTGGCCATATTCGCATTGACAATACGTATAATACCCGCAGCCGCCTCTTCTAAGGAAACACCCATCTTGTCTGCCACATCTCTCTTGACCGCCTCCCTTGCACGGTCAGGATATAACGGCAGCTTACCTCCGAGAAAGTAATCAGGATTAAGACGTCCGAGGATCAGGTTTGCATCTGAAACCGTAGGAGATGTGCCTCCCCAACCATAGCAGGCAGGACCGGGGCTGGAACCGGCACTTTGAGGCCCCACATTTAAGACACCTCCTTCATCCACCCATGCAATACTCCCTCCGCCCGCACCGATGGTTTTTAAATCAACCATGGGGAGTTTGATGGGATAATTTGTCACACCACCCCATGTGGTGGTCTTGGGAAGGTTTTTATCAATAATGGATATATCAAAGGTCGTGCCCCCCATATCCGCGCCAACAGCCATTTCATTGCCTGTCAGGCGGCTCACAAAGGCCGCGGCAATCGCACCACCTGCCGGGCCTGAATTTATAAGATGCGCTGAATGGTCCCTGGCTACATCCGCTGTCATGGTGCCCCCGTTGCTCTGCATGATATGCAGGGTGAAATTGCCATATTTTTCTTTAAGGCGATTTATGAGGTTATCCATATATTGCTTTATAACCGGACCCAGATAACCGTTCATCACGGTTGTACAGGTCCTTTCATATTCACGAAATTCAGGGCAGATCTCTGATGATAGAGAGACGGGTATTTCAGGTAATTCACGGTTACAGATTTCAGCAACCCTCTTCTCGTGGGCCTGATTTAGAAAAGAAAACAGGAGGGAGACAACTATCGCTTCAACTTCCTTTTCTTTAAAATACGATATCACCTCAAGGACCGAGTTTTCATCCAATGGTACGAACTCTTCCCCTTTGCTGTTTATCCTCTCAATTATCCCTTTTCGTAGATAACGGGGAACCAGCGGCGGTGGATTATCCGCCCCGAAATCAAAGGCAGCCTCTTTTGGTCGGGCAACCCGCCTTATTTCCAATACATCCTCAAAACCGGCAGTTGTGATAAGTCCTATCTTCGCCCCCTTTCCCTCCACAATGGCATTGGTTCCAATGGTGGTTCCGTGAATGATGTAATCGATATCATCCATTGAAACCCCTCCAATATCCAGTATCTCTTCCAACCCCTTTATAACACCCTCTGCCAGATCATGATGGGTGGTCGGCGTCTTGGTGTAATGGAACTTACCTGTTTTCTCATCCACAAGGATGACATCAGTAAAGGTACCTCCCACATCGATCCCGATCCTCATTGTTTACCCCTCCTTGCTCCCACGCTCTGCGTCGTAAACTGGGAATCGAAGCTTTTTTGAAATTTTCATTTGATAAATTCAGCCTTGCCTAATTAAAGCAAATAATTTAACAAATATGAAATAACCTACCAAACCCCCTTATGGAATCTTTGGTCCCTAAGACTTGAAGCGCGTGCCACATGGTCGCCTGGTTGCTCGAAATTACAGGTTTTCCGGTTTTATCTTCCAACCGCTGGATAATCTCAATGGCCCGGAAATTGGTACAACTTATGAATATGGCCTCATTACGCGTGCCTGTGACTTTCAATCCCAGATTGAAGGCAGCTTCTGGATAAAGTCGGCCGATCATTTCATTCCTGAAGTCATCAGGTAACACATGCTCATGGTACCCGATGATATTTGTTACCTCGTAACCCATGCCTTCCACGAGCCCCTTTTCACGATCGTTAATCTCCAGGGTGTAAGGCGTTGCCATGGCAATACGATTAACCCCCAGTGCATTTAGAGAGGCCTTCACGGCGGTTGTTGTTGTTATGGCTGGCACCCCTGCCTTCTCTTCAATGAGCCGAATAATCTCTTGGTCATAATTTGGGCCGCCAACCATGCTTCCTACTGTGCAACAAAAAGCAATGATATCACATATTCCTTCCGAAGAAAGTTCAAGGCTCGCCCTTTCTACATGGTCCTTCATGGTTTTAAGGCCACTAATGGTTGGTTCAAAAATAATCCTTGTGCTATATGTCACTACTCCTCTTGGACAAAGAGTTGCCATTTCAGGCTCGCATACCGTATTGCTTGATGGGACAATCAGACCAATTCGTCCACGTTGGCCGTACATATAGCTATCTCCTTAAGGAGGAGAGGCGGTTTGACCAGCCTCTGCAGTTGAGATCCAGAAAATCCATAACAACCTTGGCGAACTCTTCTGGCATTTGATCGACCATCGGTACCATTCCCCCCTCTATCACTGCTGTCTTGCTGCCTTTAATACTCTGTGAAAGGGGTCCCATCCTGGGAAATGAAAATGGATCCTCAGTCCCTGCAACCACAAGAGTTGGGGACTTGATCAGAGGGACTTTTTCTTCCATCCTGTATACATTCACCGCTTGATGTCCCTCTTCCGCCCGGTCCCCGACTTTAAGGGCATCGATGACGAAACGTGTCAAAATGTCGGGACGGTTTTTTGGGTAAAATGGCATCCTTTTCTGCCAGAGTTCAGTCAAGTGCGATCCATCTTCTTTAGATTCAACTTCATCTATTGGCGGACGGGTCTTTCGTCTTTTTCTATCATCAGCATCCACATAGGGAGTCGATGAGAGAACAAGTTTATCAATTCGTTCAGGATAAGAGGCTGCCACATCCACTGCAATAACACCGCCGGTATGATGGCCGACAATAGATGTGCGATCAATGGACATTGCATCCAAGAAGCGTACCACTCCTCGAGCGTATTGTTCTATTGAACCTTTTTTTTGCGGTTTATAAGAATCACCAAACCCAACGGTATCCATTGCAATAGCCCAATATTTCTTTCCAATAATAGGCAGCACATCACGGTATTCATCCCATGACCTGGGTGTCTGGTGCAAAAGTAAAACCGGTTTGCCCTTCCCTGCCATTGCATAATGAATCTGCCCTTCAGGAGTATCTACAAACCCCCTTTTTACGACGATTTTTTCCATGAGAGCACCTCAAATTCAAAAGAGAATCAGGAGAAGATCCCAATTAATTGCGAAAGGTCCTGGATATTGTTTGCCAGCATATAATCCTGTATCCCATTTATAACTTCGATCATAATTTTGGGGTTTATAAAATTCCAAGTCCCAATCTCAATGGCTGATGCCCCGACGATGAAAAACTCGATAGCATCTTCCGGCGATGAGATGCCTCCAATTCCAATGACCGGTATATCTATACTTTCATAAACCTGCCGGACAAGATACAGCGCAAAAGGCTTTATTGCGGGCCCCACCAGACCTCCGGATATATTCCTCCCAAGTTTGGAACGTCTTGTCTTAATGTCAACAGCCATCCCTGGCAGGCCATTTATGAGAGATACCCCATCAGCACCGCACTGCTGGGAAATAGTCGCGAAGAGACGAATATCTGCGACCAGGGGTGTTAGTTTGACAATGAGAGTTTTATCAGTGACATCCCTGACACGCGTCACTAAATTTCTGGTCACCTCTGGGTCTGCGCCAAAATGCATGCCGCCCTTATGTACGTTTGGGCAGGAGATATTCATTTCAAGGGCATCAACTCTTTTCTGCCGGTTCAAAATTTCGGCCAGCTTAACATATTCTTCTATACTTTCCCCGCCAATGCTCACAATAAGAAGTGAGTCAACATTCTCAAAGTAGGGAAGCTTTTCTTCAACAAAACGCTGAATTCCGACATTCTGGAGCCCAATACTCGCCAGAAATCCTGCTGAAACCTCAGTAGATCGATGGGGGTGGCTACCAATTTTGGGCATTAAAGTAATTGTCTTTACAACAACGGCGCCCAATTGACTGAGGTCAATATAGTCTTCATACTCCTGGCCATATCCAAAGGTACCTGAGGCAGGCATAATAGGGTTTTTCAATCGCATTCCGCCAATGTAAAGCGACAGATCAGGCAAGCCACTCATCCCATTCCACCTCTTGAATGTCATATACCGGACCATCCTTGCATATGAGAGAATAAACCCGGCTTCCATCTTCTGACCAATGTAGAGAAGGCTTTTCCCAGTGTTTATCCCTCCTGATATAACTGGCTCTAAGCGGGCACGCACAGGAAAGACAGGCACCTAATCCACACCCCATATGCTCTTCCAAGGCCACCTGGCCCGGTAGATCAAATTTTTTAGAGATGTTAGCTAGGTCTCTTAGCATATGTGATGGGCCGCAGGCGTACATGCAGAATCTTTGCGGTAATTTCTTGCGCTCCATCAAATGCATGAGCAGTTGAGGCCCGCTACCCTGAAATCCCTTGCTTCCGTCATCCGTATAGAAAAAGGCCCGCCCAATCTTCCTGCACTCTTTCTCATAAAACATTCTCTCTTTTGTTCTTGCGCCCATCAAGATGAAGATTCTTGCCCCTTGATTTCTCATGAGTACAGCCTCGGCAACGCCATAAAGGGGGGCGATCCCTATGCCCCGGGCGACCAGAATGACATTTACAACATCTTCTTGGAAAATAAAGCCATTGCCCAAAGGTCCGATGGCATTAAGTTTTTCCCCTGCCTTACACCTTGAAAGCCACTCGGTTCCCTTTCCAACGACCCGGTAAAGAATCTCCAGGTGAACCGATTTTTCTCTCTTTATCAGTCGATGCATACTGAACGGTCGTCTCAGAAGTGGATCTTTCGTTTCCCCACACCGGACGGTGTAAAATTGACCCGGTAAGGGAAGCTTGGCAATCGACGGGATACCCAGGGAGAGTTTATGATAGCTCAAGGAGATGTTTATGTTTTCTATCACCTGATATTCCATCATTTGATTATCCCACTTCTTGATCTATAAGTTATGATGGAGCTGTGTTCTAATCCTTACGCCATGTCTTGAACATCAAATACATCATTAACAATGAGAATTGGTCTCCCTCTTATCGCACCATGTGATTGGGAAGCCACGTAGCCAATTGTGGAAAAAGCGTAAGTATAAATAGAGATAGCAGCATTATTAAAATAAATGGAGAAGTACCCCTTATTATAGTTTCCATTTTAAAACCTGATAGGCCTTTGATAACGAACAGGTTTAGACCGACTGGCGGTGTTAGCAATCCTATCTCCAGCACTATTATGAAGAAGACACCAAACCAGACAGAATTGAACCCGGCTGACATTATAACAGGATAAAAAACAGGGAGGGTTATCACCATAATTGAGGCTGCATCCAAAAACATGCCTAAAACAATCAACATCACGGAAATAAGGGTGAGAGTCTTAATCGGCGAAATTCCCGCTGTCTCAACAAATGAGACTAAATCAACAGCAATGCGAAGCTGTGAAGTAAGAGCCCCAAAGATCCTGGCGCCTACAATTATAAGAAGAATCATTGAGCTTACCTTTGCGCCGGTCAAAATGATCTTAAATAGCTGCCGCCATGTTACAGTTTTAGTGATCAATATTGTAATGACAATAGCATACATGACCATCACGGCTGCGGCCTCGGTGGGTGTAAATATTCCCATGTAAATTCCACCGAGTACAAATACAGG
>Ga0180009_10006955_pt1 | contig 11711 bp, 14 predicted proteins | sample OS_PC_MetaG_FD_123537 | JGI IMG/M metagenome (GOLD analysis project Ga0180009, IMG submission 123537) | Groundwater microbial communities from the Aspo Hard Rock Laboratory (HRL) deep subsurface site, Sweden - OS_PC_MetaG | ecosystem: Environmental > Aquatic > Deep subsurface > Groundwater...
TATGGTGAAACGATTTTTCGGAGAACCTTAGCATGACAAGGTAGGTTAAGTCGTCACAAGGTAACTGTAGGGGAACCTGCAGTTGGATCACCTCCTAAAATTTATTTATAAGATTCAATAGTGCAATGATCAACTAGATCATCACTACATACCCATAGTTATAATCAAAAGCCTTAAAAACAACCAGGCCGATTTTAATAAATTGGGCCCGTGGTTCAACGGTACGACACCTGATTTGCACACGACACGACAACCGGATATGGTTGTGGAAGTCATCAAAAACTCAGGAGATCCGCGTTCAATTCGCGGCGGGTCCATAATTCTTTATGGACAATCGCGATTCATATTCAATTTTTTAATTGAAACATCGACTTTAAAACGTCGAAAAATGGTTCGGAAAGAAATATTCTGGATCAATCGAGAAAATACTTTTGTATTTTCTGCGGGGTTTTTTAAAGAAAACCTTGGGAGAACATAAAATCATGTTCGATGACAATAGTAGTAGGAAATTCCACTAGAATGAAATTTATAGTTAGAACTATAAGAAGAAGGCTTGTTTGAAACATACTACTAATTTATGCTGTTAGACGGATAGCTTGGTTTTGGTAATTGATGAAGGGCGTGGCAAGCTGCGATAAGCCCTGGGTAGCCGCATGCAGGCATTGATCCAGGGATCCCCGAATGCGTCGAGAGACGGAAACACGCTGGGAATTGAAACATCTTAGTACCAGCAGGAAAAGAAAACAATCTAGTTATTCCCTTATTAGCAGAGAGCGAAAAGGGAAAAGGGCAAACTGAATCTCCTTTCGAAAGAGAGGCAGAGATGTGGTGAGGACCAAATGGCTAAGGCATCGAGAAAAAGTGATCTGGAAAGATTCGCCTCAGAGGGTGACAGCCCCGTATTTGAAGATGCTATGCTGTTCCTTAAAAGAGTAGGGCTTCCTGGATTGGAGGCCTGAATATGGCAGGATTAACTGCTAACCCTAAATATAACCAAAGTCCGATAGCGCACTAGTACCGCGAGGGAAAGCTGAAAAGTACCTGTAACAAGGGGTTAAAAGACTTGAAATCTAGCAGCTACAGTTGGTTACTGCTCTTAACACGCAAGTGAAAGGGTTGTAACGTACGTTTAGAAAAACGGGCCAGGGAGTTAATTTATGTGGCGAGGCTAACCAATTATATTGGGTAACCAGAGCGAAAGCAAGTGTGAAAGCGCGTCTAGTCACATAGATCAGACCTGAAGCCAGATGATCTATCCATGGGTAAGGTGAAGTCTCTCGAAAGGGGGATGGAGGCCTGAACCGCTGTTGTGGACATGCACTTGGATGACCTGTGGATAGGGGTGAAAAGCCTATCTAATTTGGCGATGGCTGGTTCCTGCTGAAATATGCCTACGTATAGTCCTATCTAGTTCATTGGCGGTGTAAAGTACGGATAAGTCTCGCAGGAGCTAATGCTTACGGAGACTTTTCCAACTCAGAAACTGTCAATTGCATATGATAGGAAACAGGGGGTGTATGTAAGATACGCTTCCGAGAGGGGAACAACCCAGACCAAAGTTAAGGTCCCTAAATTCATGCTAAGTGTAACAAAAGGTGTCTTGAACCTGAGACACTGGGGATGTAAGCTCAGAAGCAGCTATCATTTAAAGAAAGCGTAACAGCTCACCCATCGAGGTTCAGGGCCCTGAAAATGGACGGGGCTAAGCATGATACCGATACTTCGGCGACACACTGTAAGTGTGTTCGGGTAAGCAGGCGTGGTTTTTGCGCAGAAGGTTTTGCGAGAGCAAGGCTGGAGCGAGAACCAATGAAAATCCTGGCAATAGTAGGATGTGATTATCCTGAGAACGGATAAGGTCGAAAGGGTAAGGTTTCCTTGGCAATATCGTTTAGCCAAGGGTTAGTCAGCACCTAAGTTGTGTCCCAACCGAGCACGACGATGGACATCAGGTTAATATTCCTGAACTGACTAGATCTTACAAAGTATAGTGAGAGCTTTGGGATAAGCGAGCACCCGAAAGGGTGTTCTAGTAAAGAAATTTATCGAGGGTAATCCTTAGACGTAAAATAATTTACTAGGCAAAATCTCTGATTCCTGGAGCCAGTGAAAGCGCTATACTCTTGGTCTAGTTAGCTGTACCCACAACCGACACTGGTGCCCTAGCTTAGTAGGCTAAGACCTGAAAGGTTAACCTAACCGAGGGAATTCGGCAAATTGGCCCTGTAGCTTAGGCTGAAGGGGTGTCTATATTTGTGCTTTTAGAAATATTGGTGCATTTGTAGATTTCAATAACAAGGATGGCCCGACTGTTTACCAAAAACGTAGCCACGTGCTAATCCGAAAGGACTTGTATACGTGGTGAGACCTGCCCAGTGGTGGTGTCTAAAACCCTCTTTCAAGGGGGCTAAGGTCCATCAAACGGCGGGGGTAACTATGACCCTCTTAAGGTAACGTAATACCTTGTCGTCTGAATGGCGACTTGCATGAATGGTTTAACGAGGTTGTCACTGTCCCCGGTTAGAGCCTTCTGAAAATATTTTTCCGGTGCACAGACCGGAGACACCTAGTGGGAAGCGAAGACCTTGTGGAACTTTACTGCAACTTGTCGTTGTGATCTTATCGGAAATGCAAAGTATAGGTGGGAGCGTCGAGACTGCCATTCTGGTGGCAGTGGAGCAACCTTGTAATACCACCCACTTTTGCTAAGATTACTTACCCTTTAGGGGACAGCGGCTGGCGGGCAGTTTGACTGGGGCGGTGCCCTGCCGAAAAGATATCGGTAGGACCCTAAGATAAGCTCATCCAGCTTGGAAATCTGGAGTTGAGTGCGAGGGCAAAAGCTTATCTGACTGTATTCTGAAAAGCAAGGAATGCAGGCGCGAAAGCGGGGCCTAGTGAACCCACATGCTCATTTAATAGGAGCTGTGTCTGATAGAAAAGTTACCCCAAGGATAACAGGCTTGTCGCTCCCGATAGTCCGAATTGACGGAGCGGTTTGGTACATCGCTGTCGGCTCTTCCTATCCTGGTTGTGCAGTTGCAACCAAGGGTGCCGGAGTTCACGTATTAAAAGGGATCGTTAGCTGGGTTAAGAACGTCGCGAGACAGTTTGTATGATATCTACTAGGTGTGTTGTTGTCTGAGTGGAACGAGTTTCTAGTACGAGAGGAACGGAACTCGGATGCCTCTGGTGAGCAGTTGTCATTTGGCAGGCTGCGTAGCTACGCATTGTATGGATAAGAACTGAATGCATCTAAGTTCGAAGTCATCCGCAAAACGAGACAACTAAGGCCGTCGAAGAAGACGACGTTGATAGAGCTCTTGTGTAAGATAGAAGCTTCGGCGACTATTTCAGCATAGAGCTACTAAAAGCTTCATTTTGTATTTTCAAACAAGAAAAGGAATTTCCTACTACTATTTGGTCACGATTTTTTTCTAAGATAAAAATTATTTTTCTTTCTCAATCTTTACAGTATAATACCAAAATTCTGAATTTTTCCAAGCATCTTTAGTTAATCCTGCTTTAAGACTTAAATGTTCTAAAAAACTATTTTTTCCTGGTAAATCTTCCCAAACTTGAGGAAGAAATGTCGACGAGTAAAAACCTTTTTTTAGAATTAATCCCATTTTATTATTTATTTTTTTAAGAAGCTCTTCTGGAGTTTTAAAAACTAATTTTTTTGGCTCTGATAAAACAGAAACTTCAATTTTAATTTCTTTTAATTCCCTTTTGTCTAAAGGCAAAAATCTTGGATCTTGAAATGCAGCATTTAGTGAATTATCTATAACATCTTTCCAAAGAAATTGATGTGCTCTTAAACTCCCAATACAGCCCCTTAATTCTTTTTTCTTTGTTAGCGTTACAAAACATGCAAGATTTTTTGAAAACTTTTTTTTAGTTTCTTTATCTGGTTCAAATTTTTTATCACTAAACTGTGCTTCAAGGGTTTTACGGGCAAGTTGTGTTAGGTCCATATTCACACATTCCCCATATAAACATATTTCAAATATTTATTGCCAATTTCACAAGCTTGTTTTAAAGTTTCAATTGGTGTCACTGGTTTTTGAAGTTTGTATTGCGGAAAATATCTTGTAACATGCCACGGAATTTCATTACTTACTGAGGCAATAAACTCTGGTATTTGCTTTAACTCTTCTAAAGAATCATTTTCTCCTGGAATCACAAGAGTTGTAATTTCTAGATGAATTCCTGCCTTATTTACTCTTTTTATTGTATCTAAAACATGCTTTAAAGATGCCTGACAATGTTTTTTATAAAAATCATCTTTAAAAGATTTAAGATCTATATTCATTACATCAACATAATTTTTAATAAAATTAAAAGACTCTGAGCTTAGATACCCATTAGTTACCATTATATTTTTTAATTCTTTTCTTTTAGCAAGTTTAGAGACATCTTTTACAAACTCAATAAAAATTGAAGGCTCATTATAAGTATAGGCAATACTTTTACATTTGGATCTTACTGCCTGGGTAATAATCTGCCTTGGGGTGATATTTTCCCCTAAGATTTTATCCCCATAAAATTCTTTAAATTGGGAGATATCATAATTCTGGCAAAAACTACAATGAAAATTACACCCAATTGTTCCTATTGAAAAAGTAGAGGTTCCTGGTAAAAAATGCTTAAGAGGTTTTTTTTCTATGGGGTCTACATGTTTAACAACAACTTTTCCATAAACTAATAGATAGAGTTTTCCTTCAATGTTTTTTCTTACTCCACAAATCCCAGTAGAGTCTATTGGAATTATACATTTATGGGCGCAGGCAATACATCTAACATTTGAGCCTTCTTTCTTGTAAAGCTTGGCTTCTTTCATAAGATTAATAAGTATCTTGGTATTAAATAACTTATGACATGGTATCCAGAAGACAAAAATGAATTATCTAAAACTGTTGATTCTTTTTTAGGGATAAAACCATATATTAAGGGAAAAATAAATGGAATAATTGTTCCTCATGCAGGATATGATTTTTCTGGAAGTATTGCAGGAAAAGCCTTTTCAATTCTACCTAAAAAACAAAGAGCAATAATACTCGGACCAAGCCATTATATTTCTTTTAAGGGCATAAGAAGACTTCATTCTAATAGACTAGAAACCCCTCTAGGAAAAATAAAAGTAGCAGAAAAAAATTACAAAGAATTAAATGTTCCAGAGCACTCTCTAATAAATCACGTACCTTTTTTACAAAAACTAGGTTTTACAGAAGTTATTCCTCTGATTGTGGGGGATATTAATGAAAGAGAAGCATTAGATATTGCAAAAGACCTAACAAAACAAAAAGATTGTGTGTTTATTTTTTCTACAGACTTAAGTCATTTTTTAGAGTATGAAGAAGCAAAAAAAATTGACACAAAAACAATAGAAATAATAAAAAATTTAGAGATAAAAAGTTGGAAAGAAATTGATGCATGCGGAATTTTTCCTCTGCTTGTTTTAATTAATCTATGTAAAATAAAAAAGTGGCAACCACAATTAATTGAATATAAAAATTCTGGAGACATAACTGGAGAGAAAAAAAGTGTTGTTGGTTATGCTAGTTTTTATTTTTAATAAACATAAAAATTTACTAAGAATTAAAGATCCCAATTAATCTTTAAAATATTTTTTCTTACTATAAGTTCTATAAGAGCAATAATTATTACTGAAGAGACAATTGTAATAAGTATCCAATCTAAGGAGCTTATTTGGGATCCATCAGAAACACTAACTGCATTGCCACTCATACTTTTTGCCTGTTTAAATCCAAAATTAATTCCAAAAAATACAATCAGGATTATTAAAAAGGCCAGTATAAGTAAAGATATTGTTTCAAAAGTTCTTAAAAATTTTACATCCATAGATAAATAAAAACTCTTTTATTTTTAATTCTTTCTTTAAGCATAAAACTTAAAAACTAGATTTTCAAAGCTATATTAATTTTGTGGAAATAAATTTAAGGAGGAAAGATAGAATGGTTAAAAGTGAACAAGTGCAAGATTTATGTTAGAAATTTGCCATATAGTGTTGGTTTTCAAGAGTTAAAAGAACTCTTTTCTGAGTGCGGAGAAGTAATTGATTCAACAGTTATCTCAGACCGCGATACAGGAAGATCAAAAGGCTTTGGATTTGTTACCATGGCTACAAAAAAAGATGCTACAAAGGTCATTAAAGAGCTAGATAAAAAAGAATTTAAGGGAAGAAATATAAGTGTTAAACCAGCAATTCCCCGAGAAGAAAGATCACAAGAAAAAGAACCTAAAGAAGAATAAAAATAATAAAAAAGAAGGTAATTAAGGAATCTTTGGGACCTTTATTTTTAAAATCCCTTTTTTAAATTCAATTTTAGCTTTGTCCTTGTTAATCTTAGGCAAGGTCGTAGCATAATAAAATTTTTGAGCTGATTTTTCATAATGAAAAAAGTCCTGTTGTTTTATCTTTCTTTTATGTTTTTTTAATCCTCTTATGATTAAAGAATTCTCTGATAATTTTATATCTAAATCTTCTCTTTCAAAATTAGGAAGATTAAACTCTAAAACTACCTCTTTTTTATTATTGATCATTTTATCTAGTGAGAGAAAGAATTAGACATATTTAAAATTTATCAAAATCGTTTTCAGTAAATAATCTCCTATTTATTTTTCTGCAACCATGGCAATAAAAGGGGGTTCCTCTTCAAAAAATTCATTCCAATAAAGATTATTTTCTTCTCCAGGACTTAACAACACTCTTTGCCACCTAAATCGTGAGAATCCTGCCCTCCTAAAGGCTTCTTCATAAGTTTCTGGATTTAAATAAAAATTAATTATTGGGTTTTCCATACACTCTAACCTATAAATTACTTCGCTTCCTTCAACACATCCGGACATTTCTTTTTGAAATCCGTATTTTGAATATTTACTTCCATTAAATACTTCAAAAGGATTATTATTAAACCCTATAAATTTGCCCCCTTTTTTTAAATGAGAAGCAATTGCCCCACAATATTCAACTGCTTCATCTAAACTTTGAGGATAGCTAAGGATATAGGCTCCCACCACAGCATCCAGATTACCCCCTCCTTGAAGATCTTGTATGAAACTTTGAACATATTCTATTCTCCTCCCATATTCCTTACTTTTATGTTTTGCTAAATCTATAAAATCTTGTGCACCATCAACACCCAAAACATAAGAAGCCCCAAGATCTATTAGAGCTCTAGAATAAATCCCCTCCCCACATCCTGCATCAAGAATCTGCTTTCCACTAACATTTCCCAATAAAGAGAACAAAGTGAATCTTTCGACTTCTGTACGAAAAGGAAACCTCTCTTTTGTATCCCCATATTCTCCAGCAGTATAAGTAATATTTCTTCCCATGAAAAAGAAAGAAAAAATTAGTTTAAAAAAATTTATATTCATTTACAGACAAAATCTTGTTTTTTACAATCCAAAATTTTCAATAAAGTTCTCTATTGACCTGTATTCTTCTAAGAAATCATATCCTTTTTTTGTTAGAGAAAAATATTTTTTTTCTTTTTTATTAACCTCTAATATTATAAATTTTTTTTCAATTAGCTCATTTATATACTCTTTAAACATCTGTGGAGATAAATTTGAAGCATAAAGAAGCCTTGTGGGTTTAATACTCCTGTTCTCTCTGATAGCCTTTAAAACGTCCCTTATTACTTCTAATCTTTCCCGTTTCTTTCCCATTTTAGTATTTTGTTATTCTCACAGCCCCATATAAAAAGACCAAAAAGAAAATAGCATTAAGAAGATAAATATTAATTAAGGCTGTTGGGTTCCAGTCAAATAAAGTTGGAGTAAGAGAGTTTAAGATCCAGGCAGCAAGCATTAAAATCATTGCGATAAAATAAAAACCAGAAAAATTATTTGATTTTGCTCTGTTTTTATAATTAACACAACTAATAACTGCTGCTATAAAAAACAAGATTATTTGAGAGAAAAACATTAAATAAAGAGTGCTCCAAGAAATATCTAAAATAACTAAAATTAAAGCCATTACATAGAAAATTAAAATTCTTAAGCTAAATAAAGAAGATCGAGAACCTTCTTTTCCTTCAATTTTTTTCCAGATCAAACTATATAATAAAAAAAAGCCAGCCATAATTATAAAGAATTCAAATAAAGGAGTTATTAAAAAAACATGTCCTGTAGCAAGAACCAGAACATATCTAATAAAAAAAGCTATTCCATAAAAAAAGAAAGCATTTCTAAAATATCTTATCCCAGGATGAGCACTTAAATGAAAAAGGCGGTGAGTTTTAAGAACAATTACAAAACAAACAAAGATAATTATTAGGGCGTAAATTAACTTAAAAATTTCTTTATTTCCTATTATAAAAGAGTAAATATCCATAAAAATATCATCTTTAAGAGTTATTTAAAGATTTATGTATTAAAAATACAGGTGCATTTTTCCTTATTAAAATTGAAAAAACATATAGGATTTGTATATAGCTCTTATAAGGATTTTTATTTCTTATGCTTTATAAGCAAGATAAAGTTAGTTTAATTATGGAAATGAAAAAAGGAGGACAAATTCACCTTTGCTTTACTGGTGTTAAGGTTTTTTCTAAACTTCCCTACACCCTAGATAACAACTCTTTTTACAACCTCAAAACCCCTTTAACCAAGACACTAGTAAAGCTTTTTTATTAAAAAATGGAAGACCCAACATAGTATAAAGCGATTTTTTAAGATAATAAAAAACCTAAAAAATCGCTAATAAAACATAAAAAAAAGGCCATTAGTAAACCTTAAAAAGAAGGTTTTCTGTGTATTTTTGTAAGTTGGGTAGTTAACTTTTGGAATTCAGTCTTTAAATAGACAAACAATAAGATATAATTGTTGAATTCTAAGGAAGGTCCGCCCACCATATTAAGGTTGTCCTTTGAAAAAAGGATTGCTGTGAAGCAAAGCTCCAGAACAGAAACGACACAGTTTTCGCGGAGTTATGAACCGGTTGCGGGGAACATTGATGCGAAAAATTTGATGAAACGGCTGTCTCAACCGGTGCAACCTCTTTAAGAGGGCTTAGTCAAATGTTAACACGTTCGGTCCGAATACGGCGAACGACAGAAGGTGGCCTATTCCCAACTTACATTTATTTTCTAAAGATTTAAAAGCATAAATTGTTAATCTATTTTATCTGGGCTATTCCAAAGTGATAAGGGGGCCTAGATACATTCACCAAAGGTGAGGCTTCGCTAAGGCCAAAACTAGGAAGGGGGGCCTAGCTCAGCGGGAGAGCACTACGCTGAAGACGTAGGTGTCCCGGGTTCAACTCCCGGGGCCCCCATTTTATTTATCCCAAAACATTTATAAAAAAGAAAAATCTAGATAGAATATGAAAAAGACGGGGGTAACCCATAGAGAAGATTATAGTGATATAACTTATATGCTAGGAATTTTAAGTATTGTACTAGCTTTTTTTACTCCGCTTGTTTCTTTAATATTGGGGATAATTGGAATTAATCTAGGAAAAAAACAAAAAACCTCTATTTCAGAAAAAGGATATAAATTAAGTAAGATAGGGATTATCATAAGCATAATTATCCTGGTGATTATTATTGCAATTTCTATTATTTATGGATCAGATAAAATGAGTAATTTTCCAATAGCTTAAAAATGATAAAACAAAAAAAAGCAGCAATGGAAATGAGTGTTGGAACTATTGTAACTGTTGTTTTATTAATGGCTGTTTTAATTTTAGGGATTTTCTTAACACAACAGATCTTTAAGACGTCAAAGGGAGCAATTGATATGACTGATGCTGAATTAAGAAACCAGATACAACAACTTTTTTCTAATGAAGAAACTAAGATTGTAATTTATCCTACATCTAAGAGTTTAGAAATAAAACATGAAGAGCAAGATGCTATCGGAGTTGGAATAAAAAACCTAGCTACTACTGGATCTGGAACCAATGTTTTTTCTTATGTTGTTCAAAAATCAAGTGGAAACTGCCAATCAAATATAGACCCTAATGAGTGGATAATTGTGGGAGATAAAGAGCAAGAAATACCTATTGCTGTAGGAGAGTTATACTCTACAAAAATTATCTTTCAGATTCCTTTAGGAACCCCTATTTGTACTGCAAGATTTAGAATTGATGTTAAGATGGATGGAAATGCTTACAAATCAGACCAATTTGATATTTCTATAAAGGGCTAAGACTAAGATTTTTTAAATGGCTTTAACCTAATTCTTTTATGGAAATTAAACTATACAACACACTTTCAAGAAAAAAAGAAGTTTTCAAGCCAATTGAAAAAGGCAAAGTGGGAATTTATTCTTGCGGACCAACTGTTTATTGGTATCAGCATATTGGAAATTTAAAGGCATATGTATTTTCAGATTTATTAAAACGAATGTTTATATTCAATGGATATAAGGTAAAGCATGTCATAAATGTTACTGATGTTGGACATTTGACTAGTGATGCTGATTCTGGGGATGATAAAATGGAGAAAGCCTCACAAAAAGAAGGAAAGAGTGCAAAAGAAATTGCTGAATACTATCTGCATATCTTTAAAGAGGATTTTAAAAAATTAAATGTAATTGAGCCTGAAATTTGGTGCAAGGCAACAGAACATATTAAGGAGCAAATTGACTTAATTAAAAAATTAGAAGAAAAAGGATTTACCTACAAAACTAGCGACGGGATTTATTTTGACAGCTCTAAATTTAAAAAATATAGAAAACTTGCAAAATTAGATATAAAAGGATTACAAGCAGGAAAAAGAATTGATTTAGGTGAGAAAAAAAACAAGACAGATTTTTCCTTGTGGAAATTTTCTGATGAGGTTGGAAAAAGACAACAAGAGTGGAAATCACCTTGGGGCGTTGGATTTCCTGGCTGGCATATAGAGTGTAGTGCAATGTCTATGAAATATTTAGGGGAAAGCTTTGATATCCATACAGGAGGAATTGACCATATTCCGATACACCATACAAATGAAATTGCACAGAGCGAAGCAGCAACAGGAAAATCTTTTGTAAATTACTGGATGCATCAAAACTTTTTAACATTTAAAGGAGAAAAAGTAAGCAAAAGTTCTGGGGGGTTATTTACTATTTCAGAACTAGAAGAAAAAGGATTTCAACCATTGGATTATAGATATTTATTACTAGGAACCCAATATAGAAAGCCAGTTAATTTTACAATAGAAAATTTAAACAAAGCAAAAGAATCCTTAGAGAGATTAAAAAACATTGTCTCTGGATTTGGTGAAGATAAAAAAACAAATGAAGAATATACTGAAGAATTTCAAAAAGCGATTAATGATGATTTAAACACCCCGCAAGCACTTCAGGTTTTATGGAAGCTAGTTCGAGATGAAAAAGCAATAGGAAAAATTAACACAATAAAAAAAATAGATGAAGTTTTTGGTTTAGATTTATTAAAAAAAGAAAAAATAGATATTCCAAAAGAGATTCAAGCGCTTATTGAAGAAAGAGAAAAAGAAAGATTAACAAAAAATTGGGAAAAATCAGATGAAATAAGAGAAAAAATAAAGAAGGCGGGATATTCTATTGATGATACTAGTGAAGGCGTTAAAGTAAAGAAGATTTAGTAAAATGACAAAAAGAAAACTATGCCCTAATAAACAAGAAAATCTAAAGGGTTGTCCATGCACTTGGCCTGATTGCTAAAACAAAGGATTTTGTTGTGAATGCGTTAAACACCATAGAAAAGATAA
>Ga0180009_10006956_pt1 | contig 11711 bp, 9 predicted proteins | sample OS_PC_MetaG_FD_123537 | JGI IMG/M metagenome (GOLD analysis project Ga0180009, IMG submission 123537) | Groundwater microbial communities from the Aspo Hard Rock Laboratory (HRL) deep subsurface site, Sweden - OS_PC_MetaG | ecosystem: Environmental > Aquatic > Deep subsurface > Groundwater...
AATCACCCGATAAACTCATACTGCAACCTCGTCAGCCAACTCAAATGCATGAAATTTTGTGTGATCCCGCATCATTTGTACCTATTAGCCTTCTACCTTCAGTCTATCCACCTGAGTAGTTACCTTAAAGTCTTAATCTATAAGATATCACGATTGGAGTTAAAGTCAAATTACCACCACAGAGGAGGTGGCTTGTTATATTTGTCCTGGAAGGATGAGACTCCTATAAGCAAAAGTGTTATTATATCGTGAAATGCTATAAAAGAATATAATCCGGTGCTGTCTATGATGGCTACTGGGGATATCGCTGTTGGTACCTGACCATTGATGCTAAGGCCCGGGCTGCATTCTCGGGACTGCTAATAATGGGAATTCTCCCCCCCAGGACTCTGAGGGCAGCAGCCCTTAACTCCCTTTTACCCACTACTGAAAAGAGGAAAGGCTTTTGGTCAAACCCCTCCTGTTGAAACTCTGATAGTTCATGAAACAGATGATCCACTTCAACCCCGCGGTTTTCAAACGCTTGCACCGCTGTCCAAGGGATCAAGAAGATCCCGATGACACTATCCACGTTTGGATCTCTCATAAGGGCCCTTAGAGCCTTTACCAGAAGACCGGATGGTCCAACGTCCAATGGGTTCTTAACGTTCATCCAGGGCGGGGCACCATCACTCACAGCCCGAATCGTCTCGTTGGATATCTGGGCTAGTGGCAACCCTAAATCCGTACACATATCTGCTGTCATGGCACCCAGAGATCCCGAAGTAGTCAGGATGGCCACCCTTGAACCTCTGGGTATTGGTTGAAGGGCCAATGATTTGGAAAGGTCGAAGAGTTCTTGGATATTTTCAACCCTTAGAACACCCGACTGAAGGAAAGCACCTGAATAGATGTCCTCTTCACCTGAAAGGGTTCCTGTATGTGACGCTGTAGCTGCTTTGCCTGCCGGTGACCTCCCGCTTTTGAGAACAACAATCGGTTTATGGGGAGCGACTTCCCCCACCGCAGACTGGAAACGTCCTCCATCTTGAACCCCTTCTAGGTAAAGGGCAATGACCCGTGTCTGCTCGTCATGCCCTAAATAGCGGATGATTTCACTTTCACCCACATCGCACCGATTGCCCAGTGTGACCACCTTGCTAAAATAGACTCCCTGTTCCGGGCCACAATCCATCATAATGTTGCCGAAAACGCCGCTCTGGGCAATGATACCGATAGGGCCTGGCTTCATGGCCTCTTTTGTTGTTGCCGTCGTAAGAAATCCGTTGCTTGTATTGGCCAGACCCACACAATTGGGCCCCATGATGCGAAGGCCTGTTTTCTGGGCAATGACCCTCAACTCTTCCTGGATCTTTTCCCCTTCTGGACCAATCTCTGCAAAACCAGCCGATTCTATGATGGCTGCCTTTACACCCTTGGCCGCGCATTCCCTCAAAACAGACGGAACTACTGCGGAAGGAACAAGTAGAACGGCCAGATCCACGTCGGAGGGAACCTCTGAAATCCGTGGGTATGTCTTCTTCCCAAGGATCATAGGTTGTGAAGGATTGATTAGGAAAAGGCGATCCCCGAGTCCTTGATCAACGAGAGTCTTGGTATGTCCGTAGCCGAAACCGAACTTTTCGGTTGCCCCGATCAGGGCCACCCTATCCGGTTCAAAAAAGTGTCTTAGACTCTCCACATTATTCAAAACTTCTATTCTGATTCCTCTGATTCCAATACCACGAGGGCGTCCACGGCTATCCCCTTGCTTCCGGAGAGGATCACCGGATTGATGTCGATCTCCTTGATCTCGTCATGTTCCATGCCGATATTCCCCAGATTAATGAGGATTTCACTCAACTGATCAAGGTCGGCCGCCTCCATACCCCGAACGGCCTCCAGGATCTTATGACCCTTAATCTCTTTCATCATCTCGAGGGCATCCCTCTTCTCTATGGGGGCCACACGAAAAGAGACATCTCGAAGGATCTCGGTAAAAATACCACCCAATCCGAACATCACACAAGGACCGAATTGAGGGTCTCTTGTCAAGCCAAAGACCAATTCCCGTTGTCCTTTGACCATCTCTTGAACCAAAACGTTCCCGTCTGTTCCTTCCATCTTGCCCATGATGTCGTCAAAAGCGCTCATGGCCTCTTGTTCGTTCCTGATGTCTGTTTGAATCATCCCCTTCTCAGTCTTGTGAGAGATGTCTGGTGAATTTCCCTTAAGGACCAAAGGAAACCCAATCTCCTTTACTGCTTTTGCCAGATCCTTACGATTTTTCACTATGACCTCTTTGGTAATAGGAATTTTATAACCGGCCAGAAGCTGTTTGGATTCAGACTCCGAGAGTAATGTCCGTCCTTCTTTTTTTGCCTTTTCAATGATCTCCATCCTATCCTCCATTCATCCTAATTTATTTTTTGTATGGAAAGTCAATGACTTTCAAGTTTAACATGAATCTGTTTCCAATGTGGAATACTATTTAAACGATGGATACTTTTATCTAAGTTCGTACCTAAAAAAAGATTTCATGTCAATGACGTCTTGCCCACCCGGCGTTCTTTATCCCCCGTAAGGCTCTCTCTACATTGGGGTAGACTGAAATTCCCTTGGACAGGAATTGTTTACGCATGCTTCGTGACACAGATTCCACTTCCACATGTTCAACTCGATGGGCTCGGTTTTCAAAGACCGCCACCACATCCTTGCCCGTCTCGTCCTTGAGTCGTGACATGACCTCCAGCACCCCTTGGAGATAACTCCCTCTGGGTGGCGGCTTTAGGCCTCCAGATTCCATAAAAATTCTTGTAACAACCTCAAAAGAGCGCAAGAGAAGGATGATGACCAGGACATCCACCGGTTCCCTGGTTAGAACCTCCCTCGCCAACCCCTCAACAGTCTCTAATGGTAGAACGGGGGTCCCTGTATCCAAGGGATTAACGACACTGTTACCCGGTGTGGGAAACCATTTTTTAAGCACCTTCTGGGTCTCCGGGCTGAAAGGGGGCATCTCAAGCCCGTACCGGTAAACCAGATCACTACTAAAGACCCCGATGGCGCCACCTCCTCCCATTAAGGCGATACGTCTGCCCGTACTCTTCAGATAGGCAAGGGCCATAAGGGTATCTGTTATCTCATCGAGTCCCTGAACAGCCACAGCTCCTGCCTGTGTCAAGGCGCCATTCCAGATATCTGCTTCACCCCCCAAAGATCCTGTATGACTCTGCGTTGCCTTGCCTCCAAGGGGGGTAAGGCCACCTTTCCAGACTATCACCGGTTTTTTGGGGGTCACACCCTTAACGATCTCAAGAAACCTTCCGCCATCTCTCACGCCTTCGAGATAGGCAGTAATATAATTTGTCTCCGGGTCCTCAGCCAGATATTCTAAAAGCTCAACCGCTCCCAGGTCACATCCATTACCGAAGGAGATGACCTTGCTTACCCCCAAGCCTGCCATCTCGACTTCATACCCAAAGTCAGCTGCAACACCACCGCTTTGGCAAATCATTGCCACAGGGCCGGACTCCTTTAGGAATTCCGCTCCAGGCATGATGGTAATCCCTCCCCGGGGGCAGTAGATGCCAAAACAGTTGGGGCCCACGATCCTAATCCCCTGTTTTGCAATCTGGTTGATCTCTTCCTGGAGGGCTATTCCTTCCTTCTCACCTGTTTCTTCGAACCCGGATGTATGAATCTCTGCTCCAATTACACCATTTTCCAAACAGTCTCGAAGAACTTGGGGTACAGCCTCGGCCGGTACCGAGATTGAAGCCAGATCCACCGGCCCTTCCACTTCGTTGAGGTTCCTGTAGACCTTCAATCCCGCAACTTCCCCTCCTTTAGGGTGGATCGGGTAAAGCTTGCCTTTGTAACCGTAGCTAATCTGAGTCAAAAGGTTCAACTGTCCGAATGAACCGTTTGTCTTGACTCCCCCAAATACTGCCATGCCACGAGGGTTAAACATCCTATCCAGTTTCTGTTTTTCATCAGGTTTCATAAGCACGCAAAACTATCTATGATGGTATGGATATGGTCGCTTACTTTTGTTGGATTGGTTTATAATCGAGATGTAGCTATTTGTCAAATGGAGAACGGAAACAATTCATTGCAATATTTTAGGGTGGGTAAATGTCAATTTTTTTTGTTTTTACGGTAAGTTATATGATTATCCCCAATCTCAAATATCTCATCTTAGGTGTAAAAAGTTCTCATACGATTAATTCAGTAGGAACCTTTATCCAATATGAGATATCAGGTATTTTTGATCTTCCTCTGTTCGGGCAAAAACCGACAGATTTCCCAACCGTATGTTTTTTATCCCATTAACTTTACTTTTTTGTAAAACTTTCTGTCTAATCTGGCAAGAATTTGAATTTTGATACCACACCTTTTTTTATAGTTCCCTTCTAATCAGTTGACACTATCTACTCAGTTCAAGTATCTCTTTACTCTATGAAAAGTTACAGATTCCCTCTGATAGATGCAGTTAAAACCTTTCACCCTTTAAAAAAGTACTTCATACAGAACCGGTGGCCTCTGGCTATAGGGCTCTTCAGCCTCCTTGTGGTAGACCTCCTTCAGCTATTGATCCCCCTGGTTATCAAAAAGACCATAGATGCCCTTACCTTTAAAACTGTCACATCCTTCATTCTACTGAGATATGGCATGGTCATCGTTGTCATTGCGCTCCTCATTGCCCTTTTCCGTTATATCTGGCGCTATCTCCTGTTCGGTCATTCCAGGAAAGTGGAAGAGAGACTGAGGAATAGGCTATACCGACACCTCGAGACCCTGTCCTTCTCTTTTTATCAAAAGACAAAGACAGGTGACCTCATGGCCAGAGCCATAAATGATATTAACAACGTTAGGATGGCAACTGGAATGGGATTGGTGGCACTTACAGATGGTTTGGTTCTGGGATTGGCGGCTATCGGATTTATGATGGTCATCAATCCTTATCTTACCCTGATCTCAATCATTCCCGCACCGATTATCATCTATCTCAGCAGGAAGCTTACTCGCCGTATGTCCTCGGGCTATGAAATGGTTCAGAAGAGGTTTTCAGATCTTACAGAGAGGGTTCGTGAGGCCTTTGCAGGAATCAGGGTGATCAAGGCCTACACAAGAGAGCCATGGGAATACCAGAGAATAGAGGAAGAAGGAAAGAGATATATATCTGATAATATGCAGCTTGCCAAAACCATCTCTCTCTTCTCTCCCATGATGATCGTCTTAACCAACTTGGGCCTGGTTATTGTCATCTGGTTGGGTGGTCGCCTAACAATCCTCGGGCATATCACCACAGGCGATTTTGTGGCTTTTATCGGTTACCTCAATCTTCTCACCTGGCCCATGATGGCCATGGGATGGGTAACAAATCTTCTCCAGAGGGGTTCTGCATCCATGCGCCGCATAAATGATATACTTCAGGAAGTCCCGGAGATCATAGGTCCTTCTAAAACTCGGTTTGTCCCCCAGATAAGGGGAAGCCTGGAGTTTAGGGGGCTCAGCCTAAAATACCCAGGGCAAACAGAGTATGCACTAAAGGATATTAACCTGATCATAGAGGCAGGACAGACAATCTCCCTGGTGGGAAGAGTAGGCTCTGGGAAGACCACCTTACTCCATACAATACCCCGGCTTTTTGATGCGCAGAAAGGCTCAGTCTCTATCGATGGAATGAACGTTCGGGATATACCCCTAAAAACATTGCGGGAGAGTATAGGTTTTGTGACGCAGGAATCCATTGTTTTTTCGGATACTATTCTTAACAATGTGCTTTTCGGCAGGAGAGATATCGAAAAGAAGACGTTGGAGGCTGCTCTAAAGGCAGCTCAGATCTACGATGAGATCCAGACCTTTGAAAGGGGTTTGAACACCATTCTGGGAGAGAGGGGGATTACCCTCTCCGGGGGTCAGAGGCAGCGGTTGACCATTGCACGGGCTCTCATATCAGATCCGCCCATCTTGATCCTGGACGATGCCCTATCTATGGTGGATACCCGCACTGAGGAAAGGATCCTGAACCAGATTCTTGAGTTTAGAAAACATAAAACCAACTTGATCGTTTCTCATAGGCTCTCAACAATAAGCAGGGCCGAGCTCATTGCGGTCCTGGACAGGGGTGAATTAGTTGAGGTGGGGAATCACGAAACCCTTATGGAAAATGGTAATGAATTCACCAGACTCTACGAAAGACAACGTCTGGCTCAAGAACTGGAGATAGGGATTTCATAGCTATGTATAGCGACTACGGATATATGGAAGAAGGGCATCTGGGTAAACCCTATAACTTCAGGCTTCTGAAGAGATTGGCCCATTACGCTATTCCCTACAATAAAATTATTCTTTTAATCCTCTCCCTGACCATCTTGATCACCCTCATGGATCTGGCGGTTCCTTATCTATCCAAAGTTGCTATTGACAGATATATTCTTGCTTCATGGTATCGGGTAAATATCGCATCATTAACAGACAAACCCGGTCATGGTTTTCTCAAAACGCACGACCATCTTTTGGATAGAAGCGAGGACGGATCTTTTGCTCTTATCTCACATGTTGATGTTAAAAAGATAGATCCTTTGATTCTCCAAGAATATAGAAGCAAAAGCATTATCTCCCTTGAAAGGTTTTATAAGATCCGGGCTGAACATAGTAATGATTCCGTTATGAATGACGTTGGAAAAGATCTGCCCATGATGGCAGACGGCTCCATAATAGTTCCTCTTGAAAAGATAAATAACCTGAAGCCGGACGAGATCCTAAAGATAAGAGGGAATGATGTTGGAAGCTTATCCCTTATAGGAATAATACTTCTGGGTCTTCTTGTTATATCCTTTGGGCTTGGGTATGGAGAGTATTACCTCATGGAACTCACGGGACAGAATATCATGCAGGATATTCGTCTTCAGTTGTTCCGACGGATACAGTCTCAGGCGGTGGGCTTTTTTGATCGGAAGCCCGTCGGTCTTCTGGTGACGAGGGTAACCAATGACATTCAAAACTTGAACGAAATGTTTAAATCGGTCATTATCACTGTCTTCAATGATATCTTCATGCTCACAGGCATTCTGGCTATTCTTCTATACCTAAACTGGCGACTGGCCTTGGTGAGCTTTATCATTCTTCCCTTTATTTTTGGTTTTACACTCCTGTTTAGCTCCCTTGCTCGGGAGGCTTTCAGAGAACTCAGGGCCAAGGTGGCAAAGATTAACGCATTCCTACAGGAGCGTTTTTCCGGTATGCGGATTATTCAGCTCTTTGCCATGGAAGAATCCCAGATGGAGAGTTTCGCCGGGATCAATCATGAAAACTATCTGGCCGGCATGAGACAGATAAAGGTATTTGCTGTTTTTATGCCCATAATGGAGGTATTTTCATCCATTGCAGTGGCCCTCATAATATGGCACGGTGGAGAAAAGGTTATTGGTGATCAACTGACCCTTGGATCACTGGTCGCGTTCATTAGCTACATCCAGAAATTTTTCAGGCCTATCCGAGACATCTCGGAAAAGTATAACATTATGCAACTGGCCATGGCCTCCACCGAGCGCATATTGGAATTCATGGACCTAAGGGAGGAGATTCCTGAACCGGATAATCCCTCAAGACCATCAAAAGTGAATGGGTACTTGCAGTTCAAGAATGTCTCCTTTGCCTACCAGAAAGATAACCCGGTTCTCCATGACGTCTCTTTTGAGGTAAAACCGGGTGAAGTAGTGGCCTTGGTGGGTGCTACGGGGGCCGGTAAAACAACGGTGGTTAATCTTATGGAAAGGTTCTACGACCCGGATAAAGGGAGTATCCTCCTGGACGGTACTGACATTCGGGAATGGTCAAAGAGAGAGCTTCGCTCACAGATCGGTCTCGTTATGCAAGATGTTTTTATCTTCGCAGGCAACCTCAGGGATAATATCTCTTTGGGTCAGGATGAGAGTAGCACGGAATCCATAAGACTAGCTGCAAAGCAGGCAAATGCTCACCGGTTCATTCAGAGACTGCCGGATGGTCTCTATCAGGAGATCGGGGAAGGTGGGTCGACCCTTTCGGCAGGAGAACGTCAGCTTCTGTCCTTTGCAAGGGCTCTGGCCTATAAACCTAAAGTGCTCATACTTGATGAAGCCACCTCGAGTGTGGACCCGGAAACCGAACGACTCATACAGGATGCCATCTCCAGAATGACAAGAAAGCGAACCACTCTCATCGTGGCTCATAGACTATCAACCATCAGAAAAGCTGATCGTATCCTGGTCATGCATCATGGGCGGATCAGTGAGCAGGGAACCCATGAAGAACTGATGGCAGCAAGGGGAATATACTATAAATTGAACAGGTTTCGAGAGGTTTGAGTGATCGTTATTTGAATACTGTTCTGATATAATAGAAAATTATTTTAATGTTTAAGGTACTTTCTTTGAGATTAACGCTTCATAAATACATCTTTCGAGAGATCTGCTCTATCTTTTTTGCAAGCCTTCTGGTCTTTATATTCATTATCATGGCAAGCAGGATGATGGGGATTATTGAATTGTTGATAAACGAACGTGTCTACCCCATCCATGTACTGAAGATAATAGTCTGCTTAATGCCTAGCGCCACCATATTTTCATTGCCTGTCACATGTCTTATGTGCGTGCTGTTAACCTTTCTCCGCCTTTCCAGTGACAATGAAATAGTCGCCATTCATTCATCAGGTATCAGCCTTTATCAGATCTTACCTCCTGTTATATTCTTTTCATTGATTAGTTATCTCATTGCAAGCTTGATTGCTATCTTTGGGATTCCCTGGGGTAATAGATCGTATAAAGATGTGATCTTTCAGATCGTTGAGTCAAAAGCGGATGTCGTTATCAAGGAAAGGATATTCTACAAACCATTTGAAGATGTGGTTTTCTATGTCAGTAGCTTCTCCGCAAAGGATAGAACGATGAAAGATCTGTTCGTTGTGGACAAACGGGATAGGTCTCTCACAAATACCATCGTTGCCGAGAAAGGCAAAATCCAGTCAAATCCCAGCTCAAAGATAATAAATATCCATTTTATTGACGGTACAATCTTTACAGTGGATAAAGACTTTAAAACGGCAAGAACCATTAAATTTGACACCTATGATCTCAATATCGACTTGAAAGAGATCATCTCTTTCTTTATATCAAGAGAAAAAAAACCAAAGGAGATGTCTATAAATGAATTAATTCATGAGCTAAAAACATCACCAAGCGGTTCATTGAGATATAATCAGATGGGGATAAAACTCTTTGAGATGTTTTCTATCCCCATGGCCATCTTCTTTATGGGTCTAATAGGAGCCCCACTCGGTTCACAGGTGAGATCCAGGGGCCGTTCCAAAGGTATTGTCATCAGTCTGGTGATCTTTTTTATCTACTACGTCTCTTTGATGAGTGTAAGATACGTTTGCGAAATGGGAGTGCTGCCTCCTTGGTTTGGGATATGGATTCCTAATCTGTTTCTAATCATAATATCCATCTATCTTTTACGGCGGGTCGTCAATGACCGCCCCATCCTCTTTTTCGAAAGATTTTCCTTAAAACGTTTATTCCCCGAACAAATACCAAGCCTTCAGGTGAATAATCACAAGGCCATTTCATATGATGAGGTCGAATACATTGGGAATTTAAGGGCACATAAATTCCACAGATCAGATTGCAGGTGGGTAGAGAAGATCTCTCCAGGGAACAGGGTCGCCTTCAGTTCAAGCAAGGAAGCCTCAGATCAAGGCTATATACCGTGTAATCTATGTAAACCATGATGTATAACCTAAAAGACCTACCTGAAATTGACCATTCAGCATGCGGCGAGCCCTTCGGCGGTGAGCCGCTCAGAGCCGAACCGTTCAGCCGAGTCGGGTTGTTTTTCTTTTGTCAACCTTCACTAACCCCGAACCTTGAACCTCTGAACCCTGAACCCGTAACCGGTTACGAAAAAAGATAAATAATGATAATTTGATATTGACTTTCCCATTTAATTGTGATTATAAGTCAAAGTTAAGGTTCTTACCGCTCTTCAAGCGATTCATTTTTCTTGAGCTTTATTGTGGATCTTCCCGCGCTTTCTTTGATCTTTTTCTTCCATTGGCGGGCCCAGCAGATATAAACCTTTGGCTATTGTACCGATAAGGTCATTAAATGGCTGGTCTAAAAATGAGTTCTAATATAAGCTTTTACTTTGAATCTACAGGCCATACCCTAAGATCCTCTTTGATCTATTCCCTTTACGCTCACACCTTAACAGAAGAAAAAGAGATCTGGCACCCATATTTTGACACGGATCTATTATATGATTATTGAATAGCTGGAGATGACTCCGGCACGGGAATTAGGAGGCATCCTAATAGACAGGGTGCATAATTAAGAACATCAAAAAGAGAGGAGAATACTATGAAACGTTTAACTGTTTTTATGGTTTGCCTGTTTGGCGTGGGTCTTATTTTGACTATGAACCCATCAGCCGGGCTTTGTAAGGAACCCATCAAGATAGGGGTCATCAGAGACATGACAGGTGCTCATTCTGAAGCGGGTCGATCACAAATAGGCGCCTTGAAAATGATCTTTGACGAGATCAATGAGAAGGGAGGGATTCTCGGACACAAGATTGATTATGAGGTTGGTGACGAAAAGTGCAATCCCGACCGGGCTGCCTCCCTGGCCAAGCGATTCATCAATGTGGATAATGTGCTCCTCCTCGCTGGCACGTCTTGTTCGGGCGCGGGCCTGGCCATGATGAAGATCGCCATAGAAGAAGAGATCCCGGTATTCGGACATGCCTATTCTGTGAAAATGCACGAGGGCGAGATAGGGAAATGGTATTTCGCCCAGGGATCCAACAATGATGGGATCTGTAAGGCCTGGTTGCATATGGCCAAAAAGGATGGCTTTAAAAAGCTTGGGGTCATCTGGGTCAACTATGCATGGGGCAGGGATGCGAAAGATACCATGTACAAATATGCCAAAGACTATGGTATCACCATAATGGGGGACGTTCCAGTGGAACTGGGGGCTGCCGAGGCCACGGCAGAAGTGTCCAAAATGAAGGAGATCAACCCCCCTCTGGTTGTTGTCATCTGTTTGACAAAAGACCAGGCTGCGGTAGCCAGGGGTTTTGCGGCCCTGAACTGGAAACCGCCTATATATGGGACCTCAGCCACACTGGGACCTGCCATGAAGATCGTCGGGAAAGAGCTCGTGGAGGGCTGGAAAGCTGGATTCCTCTGCGATCCAAACGATCCCCAGGTCCTGGCTGTCATCGACAAGTTCAAGGCCAAGTATAACGAGACACCACCGGATACCTCCTATTTCATGGAGACGTGGGATGCTACCAATGTCCTGGTTCACGTCTTTAAGACCATGATCCAGAAGGGCATCCCTTTAAAGAGAAAAGAACTGAGGGACGCCATGGAGAAGTACTCAGGCGGGGTGCCACTCTTAACCCCGACGCCGAGAAAATCCCCAGCTTGGGGAAAGCAGCCTCATATAATGATTCAAGCCGAGGATATCCTCCCCATGGTAGTCAAGGATGGACAAATAGTGAAATACTGATTGATGGGATGAAAGGGGCGAGCTTCATGTTCCGGGTTGCCCCTGAACAGGATAGCCGCCCCTTTTTATTTTCCATTCACCAGGTTTAAACCTTCGCCTTTAGGCGAACAGCTTTAGCCCGTTTTGCATCTTGAATGTCGAATATCGAACAAGGAATTTCGAACAGCA
>Ga0180009_10006957_pt1 | contig 11710 bp, 9 predicted proteins | sample OS_PC_MetaG_FD_123537 | JGI IMG/M metagenome (GOLD analysis project Ga0180009, IMG submission 123537) | Groundwater microbial communities from the Aspo Hard Rock Laboratory (HRL) deep subsurface site, Sweden - OS_PC_MetaG | ecosystem: Environmental > Aquatic > Deep subsurface > Groundwater...
AGAGGGACAGGCGCGGAACCGGCGGGTGCCGCGCGAACGGGAGATGGGGGTGCCTGGGGTTGTCCGGCGGGTCGGCGGCCGGAAGAGCCACCCGGCCTTGCGCCGGGTCCTGAGACGATGCCGTTTGTTAGACCGGATTATGCTGCAATGCAATATAAAAGAGGGGGGTGGGGGGGTTACGCGGGCGTCGGCATGGCGTCGGACGCCGCCGTTGCGATAGAGTTCGGCTGCGGTGGTGTGCTGATGAACACGGCGATCGCCGAAGCCAAAGACCCGATCAAGATGGCCCGCGCGATGAAGCTCGCCGTCGAGGCCGGGCGTCTTGCCTATCTCGCGGGCCGCATGCCGAAGAAGAAATACGCCGACCCCTCATCGCCCATGGGCGGGCTGATTTAAGGGGGGCGTACGTACTTGGGTACGAAGGTGCTTGTGATTACTTAGTTTGCAGATTCTTCTGGGTCTTTCGGGAGAACTTCCAGACCGCGTGGGTTTGACAGCTTCCACCTCTGCCCTTCGCGTTCTAAATCTCCCTCAAGCGAGATCGGCCTACGTTGATCGTGAGCTTCAAGAATTTTTCTATAGTCGATTGGACCGAAATCTATTTTGACAGAGCTCAGTTGGTCATCAACGAGAGTCTTTACGGTTACACGCCCCTCGACTGCACTCTCTTCCCGAGCAAGAGCTGTTACGAACCCTTCAATTCGTTCTCCTGATCGCGGCTCGCGATCTCTCAGCACTTTTGCTGCTTCTTGCAGGGTGTCTGCATCAGATTTGACGAAGCTCACTTGGGCGCGTCTTTGAGGCGCTGGACGTGTTAGCGCCCAGGTCATAGAAACATCTAATCCATTCCCGTCTAAAACGAGCTTAGCTGCGGCATCGCAGAGATTTGCGCTAACTCCACTCTCCACTCTGCTTTCAAATGCGTCGATGCCGCCACCTCTATTGGCCATAGCTACGGCCTCTTTCAATGCTTGGAGGGATCGCATGAGGGTTCGTGTAACTCTGCGTGAGAATGGTTCGTCTCCAATCTCTGGCCAAAGTTGTTGTTGGCTACTTTCTACGAGTGACGGAGGAACTGGAGACAGGAGTGTGACAACAAAGCTTCCGGATTCTGTCTGACCGATGCGTACATCGCGTATATAATCCGCCGCCTCTTTTACTCGACCAGCTCTAAAAGCTCTCTGAGGCTTTGAGGCAGCGCACGCGGCGGCCAGAAGAAGGTCCCGCGATTGCTGAACGATGTCCACACCCGCCTCTATGGGTATCGATCCGTCTTCACCGGCCTCTGGAGCTCTGACGCGAATCAGGTCGGTATCCGCCACCGTCAGATCCCTGAACACGCTCAATTCTGAGCGCTCTTCCACTTTCGAGAGAATTTTTATGATTCGACTGATTGTGACGGCGTAGTCAGAAAAATCGGCGGACGCTGGTGCAACAATCTCAGGTTCTGCAGGCCGCCTATAGATATCAGCTTTATCGCCGTATGAGGTCACCTTCTCCCATTCTTGAGCTCTCAAATATGCATGAAGCGCCTTTGGACTGACGCTAAGAAGAGAGTCGTGATCGACAATTAGTGCTTTCACAGCTGCCCCCTTCTCGCGCGCTCCATGATGTCAGTTAGCTGTTGTGGGCCAAGGGGTTGTGTTTCCGGCACATAAACGGTCTTAGAGTCTGATTCAATTGGTGGATATCCCTTGAGCGATAGCCACCAAGCACAGCGACGGACCAGAATCCGATCTTCAGTCCAATTAAGCCAGTCGTCTTCTTCTGACGGCAAAGTGAATACGACGAGTATCTTTGGGAAGACACTATTCGATCTGAGGTCGTCATAATTTTTCCGCTTCAGAACGAACGGCAAGGAGCCATCCTTCCATTCGGCAGAAGAAGTAGCCTTCATCTGCATGCCAACTGTTGGGTTCATGGAATCACCTGCGGCGCTTACGAGCAGGTCGACGCTATTTCGATCAATATCGTACTGTCCGGTCGCGTAACCGACCTTGGCGGCAATGGTTCGAATGTAAGCGAGCGAGAGGTGCTCCTTTCGATCATTGTCCGTAAGCAATTGATCGCCCACCATCGGATGTGTTCTCTGGCTGTCTTGTTTTCCGGCATCTTGTTTCACTTTAGCATATTGCGACAGAAGGCGGGAGCACCCCCCCTGAGTTGCTATGGTCGCGTCGTTCTCCAATGCCAAAGTTTAACCCACCACCTCACCACCCGGGCTCACCAGCACCTTCCCCTGCCGTCCGCCCGTCTGTGCCCGGATCAATGCCTCGCGGATATCCTCGATCGCATAGACGCTGTCGACCGGCGCATGGATCGCGCCCTTCCGCATCTGTTCCGCGAGCTCCGCATAGATCGCCCTGATCTCCTCCGCCGAACGACGTGCCAGGAAGCGCCCCAGCATGAAGCCGGTAAAGGTCACGCCCCGGAAGACGAGATCGGCGACGGTGACGGCGGGCGCAGCGCCCGACATGCCGCCATAGGTGCAGACGGTGCCTTCGTCGCGCAGGCACGCCGCGATCCGCGCCGTCGCCTCGCCGGACACCGCATCGAGCCCGAGCGGGATCGCCGCGCCGCCTGTCGCTTCGCGCACACGGTCTGCGAGGTCCGGTCCGTCGGTGAGGCAGACATCCGCTCCCAGCGCCGTCAACTCGGGAAACACGTCGCCGCGCCGCGTCACATTCATCGTGCGCAGGCCGCGCGCCTTTGCCAGCGTGATGATGAGGCGGCCCACGGCGGAATTCGCGACGTTCTGGATCACCCAGTCGCCGGGCTTCAGGTCAACGATGTCGGAGAGAAGCAGCAGCGCCGTCGGCGGGTTGATGCGCAGCATCGCCGCTTGTTTGAGGTCGAGGCCGGCAGGGATCGGCACCGCGTCCTCCGCCTTCACGCGCCGCTCCGAGGCCCAGTTCTCGCGCGCGAGATTGATGACGAGGTCGCCCGGCTTCACATGGGTGACGCCGTCGCCCACCGCGCGGACACGGCCGACGCATTCCGCCCCCGGCGTCGCGGGCAGCGGCGGCTTGATGCGGTAGATGCCGCGGCAGAAACCGATATCGGCCGGGTTGATCGGAAAGGCGATGACGTCGAACACGACTTCGCCAGCGGAGGGCGCGCCCACATCCGGCGCCTCCACGCAGCGCGCGACGTCTTCCGGCACGCCATAGGCATCGAGTTCGATCTTCTTCATGCCCGCTCCCCCCCGATTGCTTACACCCCCTGAAACCCCACCAGCTTGCGGCTCTGCGGGTCCCACAGCGCCAGCGAGGCGGTCTTGAGGCTTTCCATGATGGTCAGCCGGTTGATCGTCTTCAGTTCCGGCATCGCGTCGAGGCATTCCTGCAGGCGGTAGTTCGGAATATGACTGCACAGATGATGGATGTGGTGCAGCCCGATATTGCCTGTGAACCAGCCGAGCACGCGCGGCAGCACGTAATAGGAGCTGCCGTTGAGCGCGCCGCTGTTGCGGTCCCAGTCCTCGCTCTTGTCCCAGCTCGTGTTTTCGAACTGGTGCTGCACATAAAAAAGCCAGACGCCCATCGCGGCGGCGGCCACCAGCACCGGCACCACCATCACCGCGAAGTTGAGCCAGCCGAGCAGGAGCAGCAGCGTGCCGTAGAAGGCGAGGATCGCGAGATTGTGAACCATGACACTGCTCCACATTTCCCAGGCGGGCCGCCTGAGCGTCAGCGGCAGGCGCTGCAGCAGCAGGAAATGAACCGGCCCGCCGATGGTGAGCAGGAACACCGGATGCCGGTAGATGCGGTAGGCGAGGCGGCGGATCGGCGTCAGCGCCCGGTATTCGTCGGTCGTCAGCGTGTTGATGTCGCCATAGCCGCGCCGGTCGAGATTGGCCGACGAGGCATGGTGCAGCGCATGCAGCCGCCGCCAATAGGCATAGGGCGTGATCGTCAGCACACTGACAAGGCGTCCGGTAATGTCGTTTGCCCGCTTCGACGCGAAGAACGAGCCATGCCCGCAATCGTGCTGGATGATGAAGAAGCGCAGCGCGCATCCCGCCAGCGGTATCGCCAGCAGCAGCGTCAGCCAGTAGCCCACATGAAGGCTGAAATACATCGCCGCCGAAAGCGCGACGAAGGGAACGGCCGTGCTGACGATCTGCCATGCGGCGCGCAGCAGGTCCGGCTTGCGATACCGCGCGCAATGAGCGGCAAATTCGTTGATCTTCGTATGCATGATTACCTTGCCCCGGAGAGAGGCCTTTTCGTTCGAGTTAAGAGGATGCGCACGCCCCCCGGCGCGGCATTGCGGTCGAATGGACCGCCGCCTTGCGACTGGTCGTCAAAATTACGTCAGCTCCCGCGCGCCTGCTGGATCATGTCTTCGAGCCGGGCCTCGTCGACGGCGCCCGGATACATCGTGCCGCCGGCGACGAAGGCCGGCGTGCCGTCGACGCCGAGTTGCTCGGCCAGCCGGTAGGTCCGGCTCACCTGATCCTGGATCGCGGGGTCGCCCATCTCCTTCTTGAGCCTGGCCAGGTCGAGCCCGATATCCCCGGCAATCGCCATGATGGCGTCTTCGTCGAGCTCGCCCTTGTGCTCATAGAGTGCGCGATGCATGTCGAAATAACGGCCCTGCTTCTTCGCCGCGATGGCGGCCTTCGTCGCCAGCATCGAATTGGGACCGAGGATCGGGAATTCCTTCAGCACGAGCCTTATGTTGCCGTCCTTCTCCACGAAATCCATCAGCGGCCCGAAGCTCCGCTTGCAGTAGCCGCACTGGTAGTCGAAGAACTCGACGATGGTGACGTCGCCGTCCGGGTTCCCGGCCACATAGTCCTCCGGATCGTCGTAGATCGCCTTCCGGTGTTTTTCGACCGCCGCCTGCGTCTCGGCGAGCTTCGCCGTTTCCTGGCGCCGCTCCAGGGTCTCGAAGGCCTTCACCAGCACCTCGGGATTCTCGACGAGATAATCGTGGATGATGGTCTCGATCGCGGCCTTGTCCTTCGCGTCGAAGCGCTCTGCGGCGAAGGCAGGCGCGGTCGAGGAAACGAGAAAAAGAGAAAGCGCCGCGAGCGGCAGGCGGAAACGCAGTCTGGAACTTGCGGTCATGGAACTCTTCGTCTGGAGAAAGGAAAGGGCAATCATCCGCGCTGCGGCGGTTGCTGTATGGCGATATCCTGAGCGCGCAGCCATTCCGGGCTGCCGTTCTTGAGAAGTTTCTGTGCGCGCATGGCGTGGGCCTTGGCTTCGCCCACCGCGCCGAGCGCGTCGTAATATTGTGCGGTCGAAAGCTCCGCCATGCCGATGTCGTTCATCTTCCCATAGGCGATCGAAAGCTGGTAGTAGCCGAAGGCTTCCTCGCCGCTCTGCGTCGCGGTCCGCAGGTGCCCGATGGCTTCCTGCGTCGACTCGGTGCCTTCGCGGGCGAGCAGGGCCCGGCCGAGGCCGAGGTGCAACTGCTCGTTGCCGGGCTTCAGTTCCACCGATCTGCGATAGGCGGAGATCGCCTCTTCCACCTTGCCGCTCTCGAAATAAATCTGGCCCTTCACTTCCCACACATAAGGATTGTTCGGCTGGTGCTCGACCAGCGGCGCGAGTTCGGCGAGCGCCTTGTCGAGCTGTCCGGTGCGGTGATAGGCGACGGAGCGCGCATAAAGCGCATAGTCGCTTCTGTCCGATAACGGGTAGCGATTGAACGTGATGGCCGGATCGTCGAGAAAGCCGAAGAGTTTCGCCTGCACCATCTTGAATTGACGGACACGCTCGGGCGAATCCCGCTTCTCGTAATAGGGGGAGGTCTTCACGCGCTCTTCAAGCGCCGAAAGACGTGCGCCGGACAGCGGATGCGAGCGCGCGTAAGGATCCTGCCGGTTCGTTGTCAGCAATTCCTGGTCGCGCATCGACGAGAAGAGGTCGAGCATGCCCTTGCCCGATTGCCCCGAGCGTTGCAGGAAACTCGCGCCCGCCTGATCGGCGCTTGCCTCCTGCTCGCGCGTGAAGGCAAGGAGACTGCGCTGTGCAATGTGCTGGCTGCCCATGATGAGCGCCATGCCCGCATCGCCCTGTCCGGCGGCAATCGCGCCCACGCCCAGAATCATCGAGGCGATCACGGGCATGTTCATGCTCTCGAACTCCTCGCGCCGCTTCACGAGATGTCCGCCCGCCATGTGACCCGTTTCATGCGCGATCACGCCGATGAGTTCCGCCGGCGTGTCGACAACGGTGATGAGGCCGGTATGCACGAAGAGTTGCTGCCCGTTCGTCACGAAGGCATTGAGGGTGTTGTTGTTCACGAGGTGGATTTTCACAGCGGCCGGGTCGATTCCCGCGGCCATGAACACGGGATCGGAATATTCCCGCAACATGGCCTCGGTCTCGGCATCGCTGATGATCGAGATGCGGCCCTGCGCCGCCGCGGGCTGGGCGGCGTTGAAGCTCATCGCCGCGCCCATCGTCAGGGCGCAAAGAGCGCGCAAGCTCCCTCTCAGGGCCGCTTTCAGGCCGGCATTGGTGCCGGTATCCATGAATGACATCTCTCGTTAAACCCGTTTGCGGAGGCCAATAACCTCTTTTACTCATTTTCCCGGAGCCTTGCCGCTCCGCTTTTCCTTCCCCGGCGGCCCTTTTCGCGCCACTCTCGCCCTCCCGCCGTTTTCCGCGGGATTTTCTGCCGGGGTCTGGCGCCCGCGTTGACGTTATGGGCATGTCGCGACTAAACGGTAGGGGTGGGGCTCAACCCCGTCAATCTCGCCACGCCGCACGATAATGTGAGCGATACTCATCATACAGGAAACGGCGCCGATCGCTGAATCCGGCGCCGGACAAGGTCGATATGTCGAACATCAGGAGAAGCGTCGGAATGTGGTTAAATTATGAGGGTCGCACGCGCCGCTCGGGAGCGGCGCTGGCAGCATTCGCCGTAATTCTGGGCCTGTCGGCCTGCGCGGATGACGGGCCGCGGGATCCGCTCGGCGCGACGGCGGTGAGCCATGGCGTCGAAACGGCGGAAGAGCGCCGCGCGCGCCTCACGACCGCGGGCCAGGTCGCTGCCGACACGCGCGATCCCTGGTTCGCCGGCGCCGTCATCGCGGATGAGCCCACGGCGGTGCTGCTCGCGCGTCAGGTGCTGGAGCAGGGCGGCAATGCCGCCGATGCCGCGGCAGCCGTCTATTTCGGTCTTTCGGTGACTTATCCCGCAGCGGCCGGCCTTGGCGGCGGCGGCGTCTGTCTCGTGCACGAAGCGGGCAAGAAGTCCGTCGACACCGTTTCCTTCCTCACGCGCAATCCGGCAGGCGGCGGTGCCATCGCCGTCCCCGGCAACATCCGCGGCTTCGCGCTCATTCATTCGCGCTACGGCAAGCTTCCCTGGGGCGCGCTCATCGCCCCCGCGGAGCGCGTCGCGGCGACGGGCACGCCCGTTTCGCGCGCCACCGCGCGCCAGCTCGCCGACGCGGCATCCGTCATCGGCGCCTCGCCCGCGTTGAAGAGGACGTTCTCGAACGACAAGGGCGCCATCGCCGGTGAACTCGACACCGTGACGCGCATCCATCTCGCCGCCACGCTTGCCCAGGTGCGCAGCCAGGGTGTCGGCGGCTTCTATTCCGGTCAGACCGCGCAGCGTCTCATCGAGGCTTCCGCAAAGGCGGGCGGCGCGCTCTCGATCCAGGATCTCCGCAACTACCGTCCCGAAGTCGCCGCCGCCCAGTCCGTCGGCACGGGTACGTCGAAAGCGTGGCTCCCCGCCGGATCGCTCGGCGCGGGTGCGTTTGGTGCGGCCCTCTGGTCGAACCTCGGCAATGCAGGCCCCGGCGAACTTGCCGAGGCCGCGCGCCGCACCGCGATCCAGCTCGGCGCCCCTGCCGATATCGAACGCGACTTCGGCTCCACCGCCTTTGCGGCCATCGACGGCGAAGGCGGGGCCGTCGCCTGCGCCGTCACCATGAACGGCGCCTTCGGTTCGGCTGAGGTCGCGGAAGGCACGGGCGTCGTCCTCGCCGCCAGTCCCTCGCAGCCCGTGGCGGGATTGGCGTCGGCCTTCCTCGCGCCCGTCATCGTTACCGGCGCGACCGGCGAATATGTCCGCCTCAGCGGCGCGGGCGCCGGCGCGCCGAAAGGCGCTGCCGCCATCCACTATGTCGGACGCAATGCGCAGACGATCGACGCGGCAAACACCGCGCTCGCAAACAGCCCGGCCGACGCGCGCTCGCCCGCCAATGCCATCGTCTGTCCGGACGGCATCGCATCGGGTTCCTGCGGCTTTGCCATCAACCCCGGCGGAAACGGCATGGCGGCCACCGGCATCGCGGGCTTCTGACAGCCCGGCACGATCGCTGAAAACGAAAAGGCCCGGAGTTTCCTCCGGGCCTTTTGCATTTCTCTCCGGGCGCGATGCCTCAGCGCCGCTGCCACCAGCCGCGCTTTGCCGGCTGGCCCGGCTCATTGTCGCCGCGCGCCTCGCCGATCATGGGGACGTCCGCATCCGCTTCCGCCATCTCGGCCGCGCCTTCGGAAACGTCCTCTTCCTCCGGCTCGTCGTCGGACTCCGCCGTCTCGCGAATGTCTTCCTTCTCGATTTCGTCGTCGGCGTCGATCTCCGCCTCGGCGAGATCTTCCTGATCGCCGTAGGCGCCTTCCATGGCGGCTTCGGCGTCCCAGGTTTCCTCGTCGTCCTCAGGCCGATCTTCCGGCTCGATCTCGTTGCGCGAATAGGACAGGAGCACCGGCGCTTCGCCGGTCACGAGCGGGTCTTCCAGTGCCGCTTCGAGCAGCAGGCCTTCCTCCTCGTCTCCGTCATTCGCGTCCGTGCCGTTATCGTCTCCGCCCTCGGCGGAGGCATCCTCCGGCTTGCGGCGGTTGCGGCGGCCGCCCCGGCGTCCACGGCGGCGGCGCTTGCGCGGCAGTCCGTCCTCGCCGAGTTCGGTCTGCTCGCCATCGCCGCTTGCTGCCTCTGCCTCTTCGTCTTCACCGGCAGTGCCGGATTCGGCATCGGCTTCCGCCTCTGCGTCGTCTTCGCCACCGGCCGCCTCGCGTGTCGTCTCGCCTTCGCCGTTCGGGCGGCGCTTGCGGCGGCGGCGCTTGCGGCGGCGCAGTCCGTCTTCCTTGCTGTCACCGGCATCGGCATCGGCGCTCGTCTCTTCGGTTTCCTCCTCGTCGGTCTCTTCGACGGCAGGTTCTTCCTCTTCTTCCGCGTAACCGCTCTCGATGTTGATCGCGCCTTGCGCCGGTCGCGTGCGGGTAAGCGCGCGCGCTTCGGCCGGTTCGATCTTGTGGTCGGAGCCGGCAAGCGTCGCATCGGCCTCGATGAAGACCGACGTGCCGTAGCGTTCTTCGACATCGAGCAGATTGGCGCGCTTCTGGTTCAGAATGTAGATCGCGACTTCCGCGGGAACCTTCACGGTGAAGGCGGCGGCCCGGCCCTTGATTGCTTCCGCCTCGACGCCGCGCAGAACATGCAGTGCCATCGACTCGACGGACCGCACGAGCCCCGTGCCCGTGCAATGCGGGCAGATCACGGTCGATCCTTCCAGCACGCCGGAGCGCATGCGCTGGCGTGACATTTCGAGAAGGCCGAAATGACTGATCCGCCCGACCTGGATGCGGGCGCGATCCGTCTTCAGGCAATCCTTGAGCTTGCGCTCAACCGCGCGGTTGTTGCGGTTCTCGTCCATGTCGATGAAATCGATCACGATGAGGCCCGCAAGGTCGCGCAGACGCATCTGCCGCGTGATTTCTTCCGCCGCTTCGAGGTTCGTCTTCAGCGCCGTCTGCTCGATGTTGCGCTCCTTCGTGGAGCGGCCCGAGTTCACGTCGATCGAGACGAGGGCTTCCGTCGGATTGATGACGATATAGCCGCCCGATTTCAGCGTCACGGTCGGGTTCAGCATCGCGTCGAGTTGCTGCTCGACCTGGAATTTCTGGAAGAGCGGCTGCTTTTCCTTGTAGGGCTGAACGTTCTTCGCATGGCTCGGCATGAGCATGCGCATGAAGTTCTTCGCTTCCTTGTAGCCTTCGTCGCCCTCGATCTGGATCGCGTCGATATCCTTGTCGTAGAGATCGCGGATCGAACGCTTGATCAGGCTGCCTTCCTCATAGACGAGGGTGGGGGCGGTCGATTTGAGCGTCAGTTCGCGCACGCTCTCCCACATCCGCAGCAGATATTCGTAGTCGCGCTTGATTTCTGCCTTGGTGCGCTTGGCGCCCGCCGTGCGGACGATGAGGCCCATGCCTTCCGGCACGTCCAGCGACTCGGCGATGCCCTTCAGCTTCTTGCGGTCGGCTGCCACCGTGATCTTGCGGGAGATGCCGCCGCCGCGCGCCGTGTTGGGCATCAGCACGCAATAGCGTCCGGCAAGCGACAGATAGGTGGTCAGCGCCGCACCCTTGTTGCCGCGTTCTTCCTTCACGACCTGCACCAGCAGGATCTGCCGGCGCTTGATCACTTCCTGGATCTTGTAGGAGCGATAGTTGATCCGCTGCTTGCGCGGCGCGGCTTCCTCCATCGCATCTTCCGCGCCGACGGATTCGATCGTCTCGTCGGAGAGAACGGTTTCGGTTTCGCCCTTTTCCGGCACGGCGCCGTTGTCGCCGCCATTGTCGCCGCCGTTTTCACCGGCGTCGTCGTCGCCCTCTTCGGCGCCCGCCTTCGCCCGCGCGGGTTCCGCCTCGGACGCGTCGTCGTCGTCGTCTTCCTCTTCCCGCTCGCGGCGCGCTTCGTCGGCCTGCTGTTTCAGCAGGGCCTCGCGGTCCGCGACCGGGATCTGATAATAGTCGGGATGGATTTCGCTGAAGGCGAGGAAACCGTGCCTGTTACCGCCATATTCGATGAAGGCCGCCTGGAGCGAGGGCTCCACGCGCGTCACCTTGGCTAGATAAATATTTCCTCGAAGCTGTTTCCTGTTTTCTGACTCGAAGTCGAATTCTTCAACGCGGTTGCCGCTTACGACCACCACCCGGGTTTCTTCCGGGTGGGCCGCGTCGATCAGCATTTTCTTTCCCATATGGAACGTCTCCGTGGCGCAGTCCGTCGTGCGAAGGCCGCCGCATCTTCATGCCTGCGGGTGTTCGCGCGGGTGCGCCGTTTGTTTGGGTCCTGTCGGCCGTGCCGGCACCGGTAAGGCGCGTCGCGGCGGGTGAGGACGGGGTCTGGAATGAAAGCAATGAATGGGTGGGGACACCGCGCGCTGCCGGAGGCGCATCCGTTCCGGTGCCTGTCCGGGCAAAAGCCCGGGCCATAGGCCGGTCGGCGTGCTGTCTGACTGCGTCGTGCATCTCTACCTTTGGTGCACCCATCAAGACGCCGGGTGCCGGCGGGCTTGCCTGAGCCGGGCATGAGAGCCGGCGGGCGAGCATGTAACTTTCGAATGCGCGTTTGGCGGTCACCGGGCGGCGCCCTTGCTTGGACAACGCCTTTCGTGGAAATCGCCGGGCTCGCGCTGTCCGCTACCGGCATCGCTCCCTGGGGAGGTCATACCGCTGCGCGACGGGTCGCCCGAATTCGTGGAGCCGCCTGGAACGTAAGGTCCGGGGCGGTGCGCCGGATACCCTTGGAGGGAGTCTTCACCGGCGGTGACCGTTTTTACCTTTTGCCGCTCTGATTTGGCAAGCGGCATGGCAGGGCATGACGGAACCCTTGTCTGTTCCGTTATTAACCATTCTACCCGTTGAAACTTCGTAAATTTTGGACGAAGTAACCATTTCTAGAGTAATCTCAGTGCATTACTGATTTGGGTGCTTCATTTGGCACT
>Ga0180009_10006958_pt1 | contig 11709 bp, 16 predicted proteins | sample OS_PC_MetaG_FD_123537 | JGI IMG/M metagenome (GOLD analysis project Ga0180009, IMG submission 123537) | Groundwater microbial communities from the Aspo Hard Rock Laboratory (HRL) deep subsurface site, Sweden - OS_PC_MetaG | ecosystem: Environmental > Aquatic > Deep subsurface > Groundwater...
GAGTTTTTCCGTAAGGGCCCCTACGACCAGTCCCTTGTCGACGAGTTGGAGGTCCACCTCACCACCGATCTCTACTGGGACGAGATCACGGAGATTGAGGACATAGGGGAGCAATGGTGTTACGACATCTCTGTGGAGGGGACTGAGAGCTTTGTCGCCGGCGGCGTGGTGACCCACAATTCCACCACCCTTGCGGCCATGCCCCTTCTTCTCAGTACCATCCAGCGCCTCACTGTCCAGTACACCTCCGGTACCCTGACCCAGGCGCAGGAGTTCTCGCACTGGAAGATCGACGGGTTCATTAAGCAGTCAGACTTTCTGAAGAACATCTACGACATCAAGGGCAACGCTCTTCTCTACAACCGCCGGGAGAAGGAAAGCTACACTGGATCCCGTATCCTGGTCGGAACGGCATTCGGCGACGCCGCACGTATCCGAGGAGTGCCGGCAGACTGGCTGGAGATGGATGAGCTCGAGCTTGTGCAGATCGAGGTGGTTCCTGTTCTTCAACACGCCCTCCACCACTCCCCATACAAATACGAGCTGCACGCAGCCACCCCGCTCTCAACGGACAACACGGCCTGGATCTACTGGGACAAGTACTCCGTGCAGCACGAGTGGATGCTGCCCTGCAACTGTGTGAAGCACGTCACCGGGGTTGGCCCCCGGGGGATGCAGTACCACTGGAACATCCTTGGACCCAGGAACCTGTCCATCGCCGGGCCAATTTGTGACAAGTGTGGGAACCTCATCGACACGATGCAGGGTAGGTGGGTCCGTACGACCAAGACCAAGGATGAGGACAGCCTCCGCTCCTGGAACGCCTTCCGCTTTCCACAGCTCGCTGCCCCGTACACCGACTACGTTGAGATCGTCACCTCACTTGAGCAGCGTCCGATTGAGACCATGCAGGAGTCGTTCGCCCTCTCCGTCACCGAGGCGAGGCAAGTGTTCTCCGATGCACTCATTGAGACCCTCGCTTCTCCAGATCTAGTCAACGAGGAAGACCACGTCATGGAGCGCGGAGGTGTCTACCCGTACTTCGTAGGAGTCGACTGGGGAGGGGGAGGAAGGGCAGCAACCGCCATCGTGTTTGGTGCGTACATCAACGACGTCTTCAACTTCATGGGTGGCTTCCGGTACTTTGACCTTCCACTTCCTGTCAGCTACACCTACGACATGAACGCAGAGGTGGAGGGGTATGTTCCCTTTGTCCACCTCCTTCGCAGGGTCACAGTCCTGAAGGCTGGTGCCGACGCAGGTATGGGGTACATCCGGAACCGGATGCTACTCAACATCCTTGGCCCAGAGAGATTCTTCGCAGTAAACTACTCAGGAACCACCATTGACTTACTGAAGTTGAAGCCATACGATCTCGTTGTGTCGGTGAGCCGGGACAACATGCTGACCAACTTCATCACGGCACTGAAACTGTCCCCCCACAAGTTCCGCCTTCCTCGTATGCAGGACCTGAAACGGGACCACTGGTACCAGGACATCAAGGCGGTGAAGGCCGAACAGGACAAGAAGGGGAGGATTCACTACGTCCATCCCGAAAACGAGACAGATGACTTGTTCCATGCTATGTTCAACTGCATGTTGGCGTCACATCTGGTGTACCCCAGAAGTGACCTGTTCCCATCGGCGGCTTTCTCCTTGACAAAGTGAGGTGGGTACCTATGATCAGTGAAGTTGCCCGCCCGGGCAAGTATCCCGAACTCGCACAGCGCTCCTGTCTTCCCGGCAGGAGAGCTGCATCTGGAGGATGGGATGGCTGAAAAGAAAAGCCCACTCGTTCCAGGATTCACCGCAGCTGCCCTAGGCGCTGGCGCAACGAAGGCCGTCATCTCCGACCTACCAAAGGGAACCATTGAGAAGGTCCTCGAGGACGCCATCGGGCTTGGGATGCGGAGGAAGAAGATCTCTCCCGCCTTCCGGCTGAGAAACGTAGGGGCTGGCATCAAGGGGCGTGGTTTTGGCCGTACCGTCGGCGGGGTTGGGGTTGGGGCCCTCACGTTCCCAGTGTTCCTCAGTGGAGTGAAGGACATCAAGGAGGGGAGTGATTCTGGGAAGACCCGCGGCATGGCCAAGATCCTCGTCAGCGGCGTTATCTACTCGGGTGGTAAGGGAGCAGCTGAGTACTCCATCGAGAGACGGATGTCTGGGAAGAAGGTCAGCGGAAAGCAGCTGCGCAGCATCGCTGGGAAGGCATTCAAGGCAAGAGCCATCCCGGGACTTGCCGCCGCCGCACTCACCGCAGGAACCATCGGGTATGGGCTGAAACAAAAGAAGTCCGACCGGGAAGTCGTGGGCATGGCAGCGGCTGCCGGAGCCATTGCAGGGGCAGGGAAGCAACTTCCAGAGACACTGATGTACCAAAGAAAGGGGCCAGCTGGGAAGCTCAGTTCCTACACGAAGGTGCTGAGGAAGCCCAAGAGCTGGGTTCCACGCGTGGCCGCACGAGGGGCCGCAGGTGCTCTTGGCGCTGGCATCCTTGGGCTCATCACCGCAAGAGCTCTACGAAAGAAGGATTGAGGTTCTCTACGACTTGTGCCAATGTTTTACTTGCCCTACTGATTTTATTTGCTACGATGAACGTGTGCACGGAGGTGTTGAGCGATGGACGTTTACCCTGAGCTTCTGACGCACCTGGCCGTCAGGGCCTCCAAGCGGTTCCTTGCTCAGGACGGGAAGACGCTGTCGGAGGTCCTCGCCAAGGAGCTGGCCGAGTTCGAGCAGTCGCACAAGACGACGCTCACGACCGTACAACTTCGCACCGTCTGCCAGATGGCAAATCGTGCGACCCACAAGAAGAAGTTCGCCAAGGACCGGCATGTCAAGTTCGACCTGACAACTCCGGAGTCCGTGCGTGGAGCAGCGCCCAAGCCGGTGAAGCCTGTGAAGACTCATGGGCCAATGCCCTCCCTGGAAAACCACGGACGGTCCGCAGTGATCGCAAGTGGAAAGCCCATCGAGAAGAAGGCCTCCATGTTTGACCGTGACGCCCTCCCGGGTCGCCGGAAGGTCATCAAGGCTCAGAGGGCTGAGGACGTGGCGCAGAGCGTGCGGACTCTCGTCCGAGAACTGGAGAAGACGGCATCGGCGGACTTGCCTCCGGAGGAGGTCCTCGGGCTGGCCGTCGTTCTGGAGAGCAAGAGTGGAGGGGTCGGTCGTCTCACCCAGATCGTGAATGGGGTGCTGGATCGAATCTCCGATGGAGTGGACCTCGAGAAGGTGGCGAGCTTCACTGGAATGACCCCTGACGAGACGCATCCCCTCGTGCAGTCCATGAACTCCCTGCTGCACGCCGCAGCTGAGTATGCTGCTGCGTCCAGAGCGACAGGTGACGTATGGGTCGACGGGTAATCGGCCCAGCGCTCGTAGCGTTGCTTGGGGAGGAGGGTGTGGAAAAGGTCGGATTTGGCTTCCGCAAGCAAACAGCCTATGACAAGACTGCTGAGTACCTTCGACGAAGAGCGTCCCTTCCCATCAACCCGTACACCATCGGTACGGCACCGATCAAGTCTGGGATGCAGCGCCTCACGAAGGGGGGCATCGGTGGGATGGTGAAGGGCGGGATGGGGGCATTCTTCACCGGTATGATCGGACTTGAGGCGTTCGCACGGACGTCAGAGCAGCTGGCCAAAAACAGAATGGCGCGGATGCAGTGGGGGCTCGGATGAGCATATACAAGGAAGCGCAGAACTCCTTCTTCAGCAGAATGGACCGTGGCAACTTCGACGCCCTCATCGAGGGGATGGAGAAGGAAGCCGGTGTGGGGGCGTGGGCAAGAAGAGAGTTAGGGCACTACGGAGCACGCATTGGTGATTGGGCCAGGCACCAGGGAGCCAAGGTCTCCATGCGGGGAGCAGGACGGCTCGCCAAGCGAGAGCAGGGCGCCATGGCCGGGTCAGAGATGCGAGCAGCACGCAGAGAGGGGCTGCATAAGAAAATCCAAGACAAGCTCGACGCTCGTAGCTTGAAGCTACAGGACAAGATCGACCGAGCCAAGAGCGGCGAGGGTGGAGGGATGCTTGGGGGCCTGTTCAGCGGCGGGAAGCAGGAAGCCAAATCCGGCGGAAACTGGAAGAAGTGGGCAGTCCCGGCAGCCGCCGTTGGGGCTCCCCTCGCCCTTGGCGGCGCTTACATGATGGGTCGGCCATCTAAGCGCCAGAACGGATAGGGGGTACAGCATGGCAAAGCCAAGCACGAGTCTCGGACGTAGGCTGCTCAGCATCATCCGCCGAAAACCCCCAGTCACACGTGGACAGAAGGTCGGGCAGGCCATGAAGCGCGCCCTTGACGCCTCTGGCCCAGCGATGGTGGTCATGGGGGCGTCCGTAGGAACCCTCGGGGCCCTCTCTGGGCTGTCGAAGCTCTATGAAATGAGCACCCGTGAGCGGGACTTCCAGTCCGCAGTAAGAGAGGCGCCATCTCTTCGCACAAAGCAGGCGCGGGCGAGGAAGCACTTCAACACCATCCGTCGCCTCCACCCGGGCCTGTCAAAGGACCCGATGGTGGCCGCTGGGTACATACAGAAGGCCATGGCCTTCGAGCAGGAGGGGATTGACCCGTCTGTGGCCCTCTCTGTGGTCCGCCCTGGAGATAAAAGAGAGGGTGGAATCGCCGACGTGACTCGCCTGGCAGCTGTACACTCAAAGCTGATGCCCGAGGTGTAGTGTGATCGAGAAGGTCTTCAACGTCCCGGCGGTAGACGACCGGAGATACCAGAGGGTGTTCCCTCTTTCTGGCATGGAGAAGACCGCTGCGTCAACCGGAGTCAGCTCGCACAACCACTTCTCCGCTGCGCTGAAAGATGAGATCCGCAGCCTCCGCTCGAACCCGGCCTACTCGTACATGGTCATCATCCCCATCGGGGCCTACGAGTACTGGGGACCGAACTCTCGTGGGGACGCCGTCCTGGAGCACCACCTGGCTCCACTGGACTGGAAGACCAACAAGATGTACGCCAAGCGTCCGTTTGGCTACAGGACCTTTCTCAATGGGAAGTTCTTTGCTCACCACAAGAACAAGCCAGCGAAGGGACACCCCATCTATGGGGACATCGTCTTCACAAACTACAACCGGGACATGCACTGGGTCGAGCTTCTGGTGAAGGTGTTCCGGGAGCCCCTTGGGAAGGATGAGCCCAGGATCCTGGAGTGGATTGACAGTGGCCAGCCCTTCGATGTGAGCATGGGACTGTACGCTCTCGCCGAGGTGTGCCCAGTCTGTGGAAACACTCGGAGGCACCACGAGGACCCGCTCTGCATCCATCTCACCAAGACCTTCCGCGGGACGATCATGCCTAACGGGCACATCGCCTGCATGATCAACCTCTTTCCAAAGTTCCATGACCTCTCGGGTGTGGACGAGGGCGCTGATTCTATTGCACACGGCATTGAGAAAGTCGCCAGTAGGCACAAGGCAGCCGTGAGCGCTGGTTCTCCGGCTGTGTTGATCCCGTCTGCTCCGATCGAGCGGGAGCTGAAGAAGCTGAAGAGGCGTGGGTTCATCGCCCAGGTCGGGAAGGTCCACCCTCCCCGTCAGGGCACAGAAATGCTTGAGAAGCGCTCGCTCGTTGGAGACCTGGTCGGGGCCTTCTCAAAGGAGGCCGCCCTTGACCCGGCAGAACTCCTGCAGGCTGGGCACTCACATGGCCCGGATCTCATGAAGGCCCTTGTGGGAAACAGGATCCTGCTGACCCCGTCAGAGTTCTCTGCTGTGTACCTCGGAAGCCTTGGAGACGTCGGACAGAAGAAAGCACTCATCATGATCAGGAAGCGGGTGTCCATTCCATACCCACAGGGGTCCATTGAGTCGGTGTCGATCCCAGATCTGCACATCCCTTCTCTTGCAGACCGGTGGGTCCAGAAAAACCTGCTCATGGAAAGGTCGTGCCTCAGCAAGGTCTTGCGCGCACGTATACGCCTGATGAAGGAGGAGGTGCTGGATCTGGGGCGCGCCGTCGCAGCCCTGGAGAAGAGTGCCTCCTCCGATTGGTCTGTCCGACGGGATCCATCTCTGGAGCAGGCGTACTCTCGGTACCTCGGGATGGTGATGGGCACTCCAGAGCGGAACGTCCGTTTGTCCGGAGGCGTGACCGCATACATGGAAAACCCAGGAGACCTTGGTGTGGAGAAGGTCGCTGGTCTCGGCACCATGATCGCTATGCCAACCCTGACCATTCCTCTGTGGATCATGGCCAAAAACTCCAAGGGTGGCGGTGGCATGTCAAAGGAGGACTCTGCCTTCTTGCAGGCCATGTTGTCCCAGGGGGCGGGCAAGACCGTGACAGTGATCAACCCACCTCCGATGCCGGACCTACGTCCGACAGCGGTACCCTATGAGCTCCTGGCAAGCCTGATGCGGGACAAGGAATTGGACGATGAATCCAGATAACGCATTCAAGCAGGGGTTCATGGATGCTCTGGACGAGGGCATCCTGAAGGAGGCTCTTGCCGAGATGATGGCCAAGGCCCCAGGGATCAAGTCCATTGCATCTGGAAGGCGCAAGATGTCTTTGGCGGGGGCGGCGACGCCTACACCGAAGATGACGCTCAAGCCAACAGTCAACTCCCCGAGCGCGCCTGGCATGGCCCCAAAGCTGATCTCCTCCGTTCGTGCTGGAATGACTAAGGCCTCTGGATTCAGCAACACAGGGACCTCCCGCTCCATGGGTCTGATGACGCAGCCGAAGCCACAGGGGATGTAATGGTCCAAGAGAGCAAGCTCAGGATTGACCCAATCATTGCACTTCTGCTGCTCGCTGGTGGCGCTTATGGTGCTCGTCGTCTTCTTGCCTACGTTGGGAAGAGTCGAGTGAAGAAGGCTGCATACAATAGTCTTTCTCCACGGAAACACGCCAAGATTCTAAAGAGCGTCCGGAAGCGTTCCCACCCATGGGTTACGAAGTCCTATGGGAGCGTCTACATCAAGAGCGCCTGAGTTTCTGTACAGCCCACAAATTTTTTTGCTTGCAGACCTAGGTTCTCCAGGTTATACCTGTAGAGTATGGCGAGCACCCCCGGGTGCGGAGACCCGCCTTTTTTACACGGCACATCGACGAGGAGGAATCAGAGATGGCCAACATCACAGAGAAGGACATCATGGCGTATCTCCAGAGCCTGGACGGGAACGGCGGCGGCGACGTCGACCTCAGCGGGGCGATGGAGAAAGTGGCGAGCGCGGAAGAGGTTCTCCAGGAGAACGATCTCTCCCTCGCAGACCTGGACGACGACGAGACCCTCGAGGTCCTGGCCGAGGCCGGCCTGAACGAGGAGGAGATCCTGGGCCTGATCGAGGCGCTCGTCGCCGAGGGCGAGGATGAGGACTTCGACAAGGAGGCCGCGGCCGAGCACGCCTACACCATGGGCTTCTCCTATGGCAAGGGCTTCAACGACGCCATGGCCGAGGGCATGGAGAAGACGGGCGGAGCCGTGACCGCGGCGAAGCAGCTCCTGGCCGAGGCGCGCGGAACGAAGCGCACCGCCAGACGGGTCTCCGGAATCGGCAAGCGGGCGGCCTTCATGAAGCAGCTCAGGGGCATCCTCTCCGGGAGCCCCGGGGCGGCCGAGGCCGGATCCTCGCTGCGCGTCCGTGCGCTGCGTCGGGCCCTCCTCACCGAGAAGGGTGCCGGGACCAAGATCTCCAAGGTCAAGGCCGGAATGGGCATCGGCGCCCTCCTGGCGGGCGGCGGCGGAGCCGGCTACATGGCCACCCGGAAGCGCAAGTAGGGGAACCAACATGCGCCAGGCCTCGGGGGTTTGATTCCCCCGAGGCCTCGGGAGGGGACCATGGACGAGCACTACGAGAAGGGATACACCGACGGGTTGGTGGAGTTGGAGAAGCTCGCCTCCGCGGGTGATGGCTTAGGAAAGACGGCCGGACTCCGCTCATGGGCGAAGGGAAAGAACTACTCCCACCTGAAGAAGGTCGTTCGGAAGCGGGGCCTCAAGTTTGGCTTCCGTGACCTGAGTGGCAGCCGCAAGGCCATGGGCATCGGTGCCCTCCTGGCGGCTGGTGTCGGTGGACACGCCCTCGGCAAGCGCAAGAAGGGGTGATCATGGGCAGGACGCTGACGGAATTGCTGACCGGCCGGAACCCAGTGGAACTGGCGGACAGCGTCATCGGCGTCTCCCGTGCCAAAGAGCCCGAGATGGAGAAGGTGGCCGGACTCGCCGACCGCATCGCCAACGCGGGCTACGACGACCCCGATCTGGTGGACCTGGGCATTGGAGCGGACTTCGGTGGTGACGGGCTGGATCCAGAGACCCTGGAGAAGCTCGCCTCCGCCGTCGAACGTGTACAGGGTGCCCTTTCCCATATCCGTCCCGACATCGAGCTGGAGAGTATCCTCTCAATGGAAGGGCGGCGACTTCTCGAGGGGGTGGAGGTCACCGACCTCGAAGACATCCCCTTGGAGAAGACGGCCGGACGTCATGGCGAGTTCGGCCCAGCGACCAAGGCAAAGGTTTTCGGCGAACTTCGGCTGAGGAGGAGCGGCAGATGAAGGTGATCGACATCGCCAGGTCCCTCGACGGAGTCCCCGAGGCCCTTCGCTCCGCGGCGCAGACCGTCCGTGACACCAGAAGCACCGGGAGAGAGATTGAGAAGGTGGCCGCCAGAGAGCGGATCCGCCGTGCGATCGCCTCGGATGATGGTGTCGAGGAGGACATCCTGGCAGCACTCGACGGGGGTGATTCCCTGGAGAAGCTGGCAGGAAGGGTAGCCCCACGGGAACCGCTGGGTCGTGTGCGTGATGACGACCACCAGCCCTCGGGTCGAGACACGAGGGACGCTCTTTACCTGGAACGACTGCGGGGCGCCTACTAGGCCCACCCGCACCTGAGGAGGATTACGATGGCAGTGACACTTCCGACGCTGAGCAATCAGTTTCCGAACGTCATCCCTCGTACGCCCCACAGCCTGACGATGTTCGTCGACACCGTGCCCATCGGGCACGCGTCGTGGGGGTACATCGACGATGGCGAATGGGTCGAAGAGGGAGCGAACGGGGACTACAACATCCCCGGAGCGGGCGCCGTTGCGCTCAACCTGGCTGGCAAGGTGCTCTACTTCACCCTTGGCAAGACCATCGAGGCACCGCGCCAGACCCTGGCGTCGATGCGTGAGGTCCTGGATGCCAAGGACCTGGTGGCAAACCCCCGCGGGAACCTTCCGGTCTACAAGGGCCATGAGCCGGCCGAGGTCGACTTCAAGGTCTACGACACCGCGGCCACCTGGACCGTGGTTGGCGTGGTGGTGTACGTGGTGAGCGGTGTCGATGCAGACGGAAACGTCCGCGCCGTGCTGTCAACCAACGCCACCGGCGATGGCGCCACAACGGGACTGGCGGTGGGCCGCCTCGTCAAGGGTCCCGCCAACAACGACGGCTATGTCCGCGTCCATCTGACGTAGGAGGAGGGACACCATGGATGAGCAGCTGCTCGAACACGAAGTTCGAGAGATGAACGAGCGGTGGGCCGACTCCTTCGACGATCCCGAGGGGATGCAGAAGGTGGCCGCCGTCAACCGGGACTACATCGAGGATCACATCCGACTCGAGTGCACGTTGGATGCGCTCAAGGAGCCCGAGAAGATCACGGCCGAGGACTGCGACCGGTCGGTCGACGCCAAGAGCCCGATCTACATCGACGAGGTCCGGGACGGTCAGTGGGCACTGGCGATTGACTTCACGGGCTCCACCCGGAACGACGCCGTCCGTCAGCCCAAGTACGCCATCACGATCAACCGGCTCCAGACTGCAACAGCGGTCTACGACACCGACGAGATTCGGATGGCGCGCCGGCCGATCACCCAGCACCTGCGCGAGGACCTGGGCGACGCCCTGATCAACGCAAAGGACCGGGTCTTCGTCACCAACGTGGAGACGGCGGTGTGGTTCCTCTTCAAGGACTTCGACGCCAACAACCTGACCCACGGCCTCAACAACACGGAGCTCAACGCTGGCACCGCCACCGAGGTTTCCGTCTTCAAGAGCGCCGGAGCCAAGGCGGTGGTCAACGCGGGAACCGGCCTGCCCGACGACACCTGGGCCCTCCAGGCACCGCGGAAGACGGACTTCACCGACTTTCAAAACGCGTTCAACGACCGGACGGGGCAGCAGCTCATCGGAGCGTCCCTGATCATCACGAACCTCGACTTCAACAAGACGTCCGACTGGACGATCGAGGAGGTCGGGTTCGAGACGGTCCAGAACACGGTGGAGTCCGTGAAGGGCTACCGGAAGTTCAAGGACTTCCGCATCGTACGGACCGGCAAGCACCGCTGGTACCGCCCCGGCAACATGTACGGGTTCGGTCCCTGGACGCACCTCGGCCGCTACTTCCAGATGGACAACATCCACACCTTCCAGGACAAGCGCGGCACCCGCGTCGAGAAGTTCGCCTGGGGGTACTGGGGCCTCGGGTTCGGGAACATGGCCAGCCTGAAGAAGATGGAGTTCTACTCCGCCTCCTCCACGCCGACCTACGAGGACACCATCAGTGGTGTCACCGTGTCCGTCGTCCGCCCGCTGCACGAGGAGCACGTCATCCGGAACAACCGGGTCGACACCGGGGTGTGGTTCCCGAAGTTCACCTCGGCATAGCGCTGGGGGAGGAGCCGCCCATGCCAATCACCCTACTTCGTAAGTCCAACCCAGACCTCAGGAAGGTCGGAACCCTCCGGTACCAAATCTTCCCGGGGAACCCCGTCCAGCACTGCGAGGTCGGTGGCCTGTCGCTCAAGTCTGGGGAGGAGGTCCAAGTGTCGGCCTCTTTCCTGGCGGCGAACGTCGGCGCCGTCCTCGCCCTGATGGGCATTGACCTGCTGGAGGTCCGAATCGAGGGAGTCCAGTGCAACAAGGAGGAGGTCCGAAAGGGCCTGCGCAATCACGACGTCCGAGAGGCTGAGAAGGCGTCTGCTGAAAAGCGGGCGGCGACAGAGGCCAAGGATGAGAAGACCGAGGCCCAGCCCTCGGACGGCGTTCCAGACCAGATGGTGGCTCCTGCGCCTGGATCAGTCATGGTGGTCGAGCCTGGTGAGATCTCCGACCGAGTAGCTTACGACGCTGCACTGGCATCCGGTACCCTCACCGAGCTGACTGATCCAGAGCCAGAACCCGTACCTGAGCCCGAACCAGATCCTGCACCTGAAGACGACAATGTAGAGCTTCCTCCGACGGAGAAGCCCTACTACCGGATGCCCAAGGCTGCCCTGATAGAGTGGCTTGTGTCTGCTGGATTCGTTCAGGAAGATCTCGAGTTCATGAAGCGCTCTGAGATCCTGCTCTTTGTGAAGGAGCTGATGGGAGGCACCGATGGGTAACACGTACGTCGATGTCTGGAACGTGGGGAACACCACCATCATGACGCGGGGTGGGATGCTGGTCCCTGGGGCGTTGGCACAAATGACCAAGTCCGAGTTCCGCCACTACAAGACCAACAACCTCAGCCTCAGCCCTCCTGGTCCAGTTGCCTTGACCAAGGATTCCTCTGTAATCAACCACCCCACAGTCTTGGCCACCCCCGAGCTGAAGAAGCAAGAACCAAAGAAGCCGAGGCGCAAGAGCAGCACCAAGGGGGGGTAGCATGTCCGAAGAGAGCGCCCTCCAGAGCTACGCTGATGCCGTTCGCACGTTCATGCGAGACCGCCCAGACCTGAATCGCCTCATCGAGGGTGAGGAGCATGGAGATGACCGCCGCA
>Ga0180009_10006959_pt1 | contig 11709 bp, 16 predicted proteins | sample OS_PC_MetaG_FD_123537 | JGI IMG/M metagenome (GOLD analysis project Ga0180009, IMG submission 123537) | Groundwater microbial communities from the Aspo Hard Rock Laboratory (HRL) deep subsurface site, Sweden - OS_PC_MetaG | ecosystem: Environmental > Aquatic > Deep subsurface > Groundwater...
CCAAGTTTTACACTCAGCACATTGGTATTTTTGTTTTTTCCCACATTGATTATAGCGAAAACCCTTCTTTGTAACTCTGCCTGAATTGCAATTCGGGCAGATAATTCCTTTCTTATTTTTTCCAATATAAATACCTCCTTTGGATTAGAAATAGATAAGACTATCTAATATTTAAAGATGACGATTATTTATCAATACCAAGAAATCGATAGGTTTATATACAAGATAGTTTCATAAAGGGGTATATTCCGCTGAGTGCGGGAGAACAAGGAGGTTGCCTTAATGAAAGACGATTTCGACGCATATGAAGAAGACGACACGGATGTGGGTGATGATGATTTGGAAGACACCAGTGACGACGCAGGCGCAGAAGACGACGAAGATTAAATAATTATAGAGAAGGGCTCTTTGCCCTTTATTCTTTTTTTTCTAGGACTTGAGGCAGGATTTACAGCCATTTGCTTATCCAGGCGTTTGCAGTATCCATGCTTTCAACAGTGTTTGTAATGCACCTGATTGAGCCTCCAAGTGAAGGCACATCAAAAATGTCCATTGTTATCAAATCCAAATCATACCTGTTCAAAACCTTCATCAGCTTTTTGCACTCGGAGTTTGCAACAACAGTTGTCTTCTTTCCATTATCAAGCACAAGCATGTTCATTGGCCAGAGCTTTGCATCCTCGCCTGAGTTCACAACAACAAGCTTCTGTCCCTGCTCATATGCAATCTGCTCAAACAGCCGTTTCTGCTGCCTGTGATGCCTTGAGTCAACAAGCAAAAGTTTTCTTGATTCTATGATTGAGATAGTTAAGTCAAGGTGCACCCTTGGCTGCCCATTATGCCTGAATGAAGGCACCATGTATAACGGCGTATCATAAAGCTCTGAAAGCTTTCTCTCCACGCTGTGTTTTGTCCTTCTCCTGTCAAAGTCAAGTTCTGCTGAAGCCACAAAATAATTGTTTCCAAAAACAAAGCATCCTCCTTCTGCAAAATAAGTCATGTTATGCACATAAGTGTTTTTGAACCACACATACTTGTCCCTAGGCCAGTGGCAGTTCACTTTTATTACATCCAAGCCATTGTCTTTCAGCCATTCAGCAAGCCCGTTCCTTTCCTCATAATGAGAATCATCCTTTTCCAAATCAGAAGGAACGCCGACAAGGACATATAACCCGCTCTGTTTAACAGGAATATCTCTGCTGGTGTTGTAGGTTACAAGGCTTACTTTGTGCTCTAAACCCACAACTGTATAGAAGTAAAATGCAGTTATAAGCTTTTATATTAACTGCCCAGGAAGGACACAAGTGTTAAATATAAAAAAACCCTCAAAAAGACTGCAATGGATTATGAAACAGCATTCAAAAAGCCTTTCACAGACATGAAAAAACTGCTAATCGGTGTTTTGCTTGGCATTGTCCCGATAATCAATTTCTTTGTATCTGGGTATATAGTCAAGACAGCAAAGAAAACTATTGACAAGGATTCTTCATTGCCAGAATGGCATGAATGGGGCGACCTTTTTGTCAATGGCATTCTTTATACAGTGATTGGATTTATCTTCATGCTTCCTGCGCTTGTCGTAGGGCTTATTTCTGTATGGCCTGTTCTTCCGTCAATGATGTCAGCCTATATGGCGCAGCTCACGCCTGATGCTGCAGTTGCAATGCCAAGGATAAGCGAGATGATGGCTGGAGGCATGGTAGGAGGATTAGCGATTACAGCTATTCTTGTGCTGATTGCAGCTTATATCCTGCCGTCTGCAATAGTCCATTTTGCAAACAATGGCTTTGGAGCAGCTTTCAAGTTAGGCAATGTTTTCAGGACAGCCTTCACAGGAAGGTATTTCCTTGCATGGCTTATATTTGCAGTGTACTCATCTGTCTTGAGCGGGCTTTTGTCAAGGGTTCCTTATGTGGGCTCTCCAGTCGCAACCTTCATCGCAGGCATTACCGGGTTTACATTGCTTGCAGGCGCTTTCTCTCCTGCTGAGCCTGTGAAGAAAGCAGTTAAGAAAGCCGTTGTGAAAAAGAAGAAAAAGAAGTAAGCCAGCCTACGGCTTAATTTTTTCTATTTTATTGTTTTATAACATTGAAAACATTAAAGTGCAGCGAAGCTCGGCTTTCTAATAACTCTTTGCAATATACACAGTCTCTTTTGCCTTTTTCCCGCACACAACACATTTTGAGGAATGATGCTTTTCCTCAGTAACCTTCTTTCCCCTCACATCAGCAGTAATCTGCTTTTCAACAGCTTCAGCGCATTTCTGCCCGTCCATGCCAATTGAGCAGAACCCGCAGCACGCAATCTTTCCATTGCCAATAGCCTTCTTCACTTCATCCATTGTTTCGCAGCTTTCAACAAGATTCTCAAACGCTAAAAGCTTTTTCTCTTTCAAAACATTTGTGTAATTCTTTGCAACATTGTCAACATACTCTTTTAGTTTATTCACATCAACTGCCTTTTTCTCTTTTGTAAACCTGTTAACAACAACAGCAACGCCTGTTTCCAAATCCTTTGGCCCTATCTCAATCCTCAAAGGCACCCCTTTCAGCTCCCACTCATTGAACTTTTCTCCTGCAGTAATGTCCCTTAAGTCAAGCTTTACAGCGTATTTGTCTTTAAGCATATCATGAACTTCAGTGCATTTCTCTATTATCATTTCCCTTGCGCCCTTGAATATGACAGGCACTATCACAATCTGCACAGGAGCCAGGTCAAAAGGAAGTATCAATCCATTGTCATCCCCTAACAAGGCAATCATTGCTCCGTATATCCTGCTGATTGCCGGGCCATAGCATGTTATGTATCCTAATTTTTCAGTCCCATCCTTGTCAGTGTATTTCACATTAAAAGGCTTTGAAAAGTTTGTGCCCAGCAAGTGCGTTGAAGGCAGCTGGATTACTTTTCCTGATTCCATCAATGCGTCAGCTGCGAATGTTGATTCTGCGCCTGGAAACTTGTCCCACTGCGGCCTTTCAAAGAATATGATTGGTATTGAGAATTCCTGCTCAAGCATTGCATGAGTCATTTCCATGTCTTCCAACACTTGTTTCTTTGCATCATCCATTGTTGCAAACACATTATGCGCCTCAATCCAGTGGAACTCCCTTGCGCGGAAAAATGGCCTTGTAGCTTTTCCTTCATATCTCCACACCTGGCATGACTGGTATCTCTTGAAAGGCAAATCATTGTAGCTTCTTATCCACAAGCTGTACATCTTGTACAATGCTGTCTCGCTTGTTGGTCTTAAAGCTAATCTTTCTTCAAACTTTTCATTGCCAGCTTCAGTCACCCAGAACACCTGCGGCACAAATCCCGCAACATGCTTTGCCTCAAGAAGGAAGTTTGATTCTGGTATTAGTGAAGGCATTATCAAAGGCAGATGCCCGTTCTTTTCCAATAATTTCTCATATTTGTCATACATCTTTTTAATTGACATAACAGCCCATGGCATGTAGCAGACAAAACCCTTTATGTTGTATCTCAGGTCAGCTAATTCAGCTTTCTGGACTAGCTGCGAATACCATTCTGAGAAATCATCTGCTTTCTTCACAGTGATTCCTTTTATGTCTTCTGCCATATCTGTTAAAAAAGCTGTATCACTTAAATACTTTATTGTAGGAAGATGCTTTTTGGCATTTAGAGTGTTATCTTCTTTTCCCAGTCGCCAGGCTTGTAAAATTCTACATCAACATTTGTAATCTTTCCCGGATAATCTCCCTTTGCATAAAGAACAAGCGTTCTTCCATCCCTTACCTCTATGCGGAAAAACCCTTCTGAGTGCGGAGACTGCAGTGCGTAGCAGCTTATTCGTACATCGCCGCGGAATTCTCGTTTAGCCGAGTCAAAAAACATGTTGCTTTGGTTTTCTAAAATCCTGCCATTGCTTTTTACAAATTCCATGCATTTCTCAACAAGTTCTGTCAGGTATTTGCCATTCATTTTATCCCCGGAATAAATCAAAAACGCTTATCATTTATAAGTATTGCCCTCATCGAATAATTGCAGGCTTCTTTCTTCCATTTGTTCGCCGAAAGATATCAAAAGCAAAGGCTTTTGTATCTCCGAAAATCATTGATTTCCGAAAGATATATAAACCCCTTCCGTAATCTCATCAACCATGGCAGAACTGAAAATTGTTATCAATGAACCAAAGACTGGAAAAAGCTACCAAAAAGCTCTTGCAGCAAACCCTCTTGCAGGGATGAAAATCAAGCAGAAAGTCTCAGGCGACATGGTTGAGATGCCTGGCTATGAATTTGAGATTACAGGCGGCTCTGATGATTCAGGCTTTCCAATGAGGCAGGACATTGACGGTCCTCTTAAGAAAAAAGCTCTTCTCACAGGCGGCACTGGATTAAAAACAGGCACAAGGCTGCACAAGCGAAATGGCCTGAGAAAAAGAAAAACAGTTGCAGGCAACACAATCACTGATAAGACAGCGCAGGTTAATTTGAAAGTACTAAAAGCTGGTTCTGATTCTCTTGACAAGCTTTTTGGTAAAGAGGAAGCTCCTAAGGAAGAGAAGGAAAAAGCTCCTAAAGAAGAGAAGAAAGAAGAGCCAAAGAAGGAGGAGCCTAAAGATAATGTTCCTAAAGAAGATACTGATAAAAAAGAAGTGAACTAATGGAAACCTACAAGGCAAAAAGCGTCATAGTGGGAAGGAAAAAAGGAGGGGATGAAGATTTTAAACCGTGCTTTATCTGCCTTTTTAACGGCAATGAGCCGCACAAGACAGGTGAAGTCCCTTTTGAAATCCTGGACTATGAAAAGGTGCATAAGGTGCATATAAAAGGGCTTGACATAAGCTATCTTTTGCCAGGCAATGACCTTGTGATAAACGACCTTGAGAGCATAAACGTCATAGTTGACGGCCCACACATTTCCCTTGAAGGGAAACAGGCGCAGTAAAAAAGAGAAGTTTGATTCTTAGTTAGTTATATTGCTCTATGCCTTTGGAAGCAGCAGGCAAAATTAGCTGTAAAAGATGAATATACATTTGATTTCCTTGAATTAGGGGAAGAACACAGTGAAAAGCAGATTGAGCAGGCAGCTCTTGCAAAGATAAGGAAGTTTTTGCATGAAATGGGAGGATTGTTTGCATTTGTTGACAGCCAATATCGCATTGAGATTGATGGAGAGGAATATTTCATTGATATCCTGCTATACCACAGGTCATTGAAATGCCTTGTTGCAATTGAGCTGAAAATAGGCAAGTTCATGCCAGAGTATGTCGGCAAAATGCAGTTTTACCTTGCGGTGCTTGATGACAAGGCAAGGATGCATGGAGAAACTGCGCCCATAGGCATTATCCTCTGTAAGTCCAAGAATAATACAATTGTTGAATATGCCTTAAAAGAATCCAATAAGCCGATTGGCATTGCCACATACAGGATAATGTCAAAGCTGCCAAAGAATCTTCAAGGAAAACTGCCCTCCCCAGAGCAGATTGCAAAGCTGATGAAGGAATAGCCTCCTACATGCGGATAGGTTTATAAATATCCGCCTATTCACTAATGAACATGCCAAGGAAGAAAAAGACAGAAGAATCAGCTGAAAAGCCTTTGGAGGCTGAAAAAGCAGCTGCTGAAGAAGCGCCTAAGAAGAAACCAAAAGCTCCAAAAAAATCACCTGCTAAAAAAGAGAAAAAATCTCCAAAACCAAAAAAAGCAAAAGAAGAGAAGGCGCCTTTAAAGGAAGCCCTTCCTGAGAAGGAAGAGCCAATCCCTGAATTAAAAAGAATCCAGCCTGAAATCAACATAGGCATGATAGGGCATGTTGACCACGGCAAAACAACATTAGTTTCAAAGCTAACAGGCAAATGGACAGACACCCACAGCGAGGAAATCAAGAGAGGCATTACAATAAGATTAGGATACGCAAACACTGTCTTCTACAAATGCCCAAAATGCAAGGGGTTTGAAGCTTACACATCAGCAGCAGTATGCCCTAAATGCAAGTCAAGATGTACCCCATTAAGAAGAGTGTCATTTGTTGACGCTCCTGGCCATGAAACACTGATGGCAACGATGCTTTCAGGCTCTGCAATAATGGACTGCGCAATACTTTTGATAGCTGCAAACGAGCAATGCCCGCAGCCGCAGACAAAAGAGCACCTGATGGCTTTGGAAATAGGCGATGTGAAAAACATAATCATAGTGCAGAACAAGATTGACCTTGTCTCAGAAGAGGATGCTGCAAAGAATTATGAGCAGATAAAGGCGTTTACAAAAGGCACTTTTGCTGAAAACGCCCCTGTAATACCAATGGTTGCACAGCAGGGCATAAATGTTGACATGCTTATTTACGCAATTGAAGAGCTGTTCAAGACCCCTGAGAGAGACGTGACAAAAGACCCAATGATGTTTGTCGCAAGAAGCTTTGACATAAACAAGCCAGGCACAAAGCCTGAGAAAATCACAGGCGGCATTCTTGGCGGAGCATTAAAGGAAGGGGTTTTAAAAAAAGGGCAGAAGATAGAGATAAGGCCTGGCAGGAAAAAGGAAAAAGAAGGAAGGATGCAGTGGATTCCAATCACAACAGAGATTGTCAGCATAAAAACAGGAGAGAATGATATTAATGAAGCAACTCCCGGCGGCTCAATAGCATTGATGACAATGCTTGATCCTGCGCTTGTAAAGTCTGATGCTTTGGCAGGAAACATAGTTGGCCTGCCCGGAAAATTGCCTGACACTTTGTATGAAGTTGATTTAACGCCAAAATTGCTTGAAAGGGTTGTGGGTTCTGAAAAAGAGATGGCTGTTGAGCCGATAAAGAAAGGCGAATCTCTGATGCTTAATGTGAATTCAAGCGTTACAACAGGCGTTGTCAGCAACATAAGCAAGGAATCAATTCATATTATGCTGAAAAGGCCTGTCTGCGCAAGAAAAAATAACAAGATAACAATATCTAGGTTATTAGGGCATCGCTTTAGATTGATTGGCTATGGATTGATTAAGTAAGTATATCCTCCAACATATACATTACACTTGCTATAATCCTTTTATATTAAACAAACATTCCTTCTCTATATGCAAATAACAATAGGGGGTGTGCCTGGCGCGGGAAAAAGCACTGTCGCAAGGCTTGTTGCTGAAAAGCTTGGCTACAAATTCTATTCAATGGGCGCAATCAGGAGGGAGATTGCGGAATCACGGGGGCTTACCATAGACGAATTTAACAGCCTGCCTGAAAACACCGACGAGGTGGTTGACGAGTACCAGAAAGAGCTGGGGAAAATAGGTGATAACTTTGTCAATGAGGGCAGGCTGGCTTTTCATTTCATGCCAGAGTCAGTGAAGATTTATTTCAGGTGCGAAGCAGAAGTGTCTGCTGAAAGAATCTTCAATGACCCGAGGAGCAGCGAGAGAAAATATTCTTCAAAAGAGGATGTTCTTGCGGATGTAAGGGAAAGAATGCAGAATGACACAGAGCGGTATTCAAAGCATTACGGCGTTGACTGCTATAATCACGGGCATTTTAACCATGTGATTGATACAAGCAGGCTTTCTATACCAGAGGTTGTTGAAAAAGTCATAAGCATTATCGACAGCAAACGCTTTTAAATTCCCTTCCCTTTCTTTTTCATAATGCAAATCTCAATCTGCGGTACACCCGGCTCAGGAAAGTCAACTGTGGCAAGGATAATCGCTGAAAAGCTTCATTACAAGTATTATTCTGTAGGAGAATTGAGAAGAAAAGCTGCTGAAAAAAGAGGGCTTACTATTTATGAGTTTAACCAGCTGAAAGAAGACACTGACACGTTTTTTGACAATATACAGAAAGAGATTGGCGAGAAAGAGGATAATTTTGTCATTGAAGGAAGATTGTCATTTCATTTTGTGCCAAAATCATTAAAAATCTTTTTCAAGACTGATTTGAGGAAAGCAGCTGAAAGGGTTTTCAAGGACCAGAGGGAAACTGAGAAAACTTACAAAAGCGTTGAAGAAGCAAGAGAGGAAATGCAGGAAAGAATGGATAATGACAAGAGAAGATATAAGATGCATTACAACCTTGACCCATATGATGAAAAGCAGTTTGATGCTGTGCTTGACACCACTGGCATTGCAGTGGATGAAGTTGTTGAAAAAGTGATGAAAGAGGTGAATAAACATAGGGAAGCTTGCTGAGGCAGTAATGGCTGCAGGATGCGGATTGGCTCTTGCAGGCTCTATAGGCGTTGCAGTAACGCATGGAAAGGCAGAGGAAAATTACAGCAGCCAAGTTGAAAGGATTTGCATAATAGAGAGGGCTCTTGAGCACAGGAACGCTGTGGAAAGGCCGTGGGTGCAGGAGAGGTATGCTTTGCTTGAGGATGAATTAAATGATTTAAAGGATATCCCAAGCATAATACAGGAGAAGAAGGCATATGAAAGCGCAAGAAATTCAGAAGCATGGTTTCTTTTGATGATGGGGATTGGGTATACAGCCTGCATTGCAGGCAGGTTAAGAGAATAAGATTTAAATACCCTTTAACATAAGGATTGATTAACATGTGGCTCCAGGCAAGAATGTATTTTTTGATTGCACTTATGTTTGCAATAGTCTATGCTATGGTTATAGTAATTGCAAGATATGCAGGCGTCACTAACTTCTATGTTTATGCAGTGATTGCATCTGTCATGCTGATAATACAGTATCTGATAGGGCCTAAGATAATTGAATGGACCATGAAGATAAAGTATGTATCCCAGTCAGAAGCTCCTGAGCTGCACTCCATGGTTACTGAAATGGCTGAGAAAGCAGGCATTCCAAAGCCAAGAGTCGCAATATCTGAAATGGGCTTGCCAAACGCATTTGCATTTGGAAGGACAAAAAAAGACGGAAGGGTCTGCGTTACCCGCGGGATAATGAACCTATTGACTAAGAAAGAATTAAAAGCAGTCATTGGGCATGAGATTTCGCACTTGAAAAACAGGGATGTTGCTGTAATTACTTTATTAAGTGTTATTCCCATGATTTGCTGGCACCTTGCATGGAGCTTTATGTTTTCAGGAAGAAGAGACAGAGGGAATGCCGCTCTTATTGGCATTGCTGCTTTTGTCCTGTATTTTGTAACGAATCTGCTTGTTCTTTACGGCTCAAGAATAAGAGAGTATTATGCTGACAAAGGAGCTGTTGAATTAGGGAACGAGCCGCATGAACTGGCGTCTGCATTGTACAAATTAGTGTATGGTTCTGCAACAGCATCTAAAGCAGAGCTAAAGGCAGCAGAAGGATGCAGGGCTTTTTTTGCAAATGATCCTGCGCACGCAGGCACTGACATAAAGGAATTAAAGGCATTGGACAAGGACATGAGCGGCACTTTGGACAAGTATGAACTGGCTGAGCTAAAGCACAGGGATATAAAGCTTGGGACAGGAGATAAAGTGATGGAATTGTTTACAACGCACCCTAATATGCTGAAGAGAATAAAGCATCTTTCTCATTTGCAGAATTAATACCTGTCCAATATTAAAAGCATAAAATCCCTCATTTTCGTTAAGATATCCCTGTCAACATACTGCATTGTGTCAGTTTCGTCATTAACATGAAACTCAGTTATTGAGGGGTCTCCCTGGATAATGCCAACACCTGTAGCAGGCATCCCAGCCCTGTTAAAGCTGACATTGTCTTGCGAACCATTAATGTAAATATAAGGCATGCCTTGTTCCTCGCATAATTCAAACACAAACTGGTTAAGAGATTCAGTTGAATAAATAGTTTCATCAAATTTTGGAGGGGCGATTCCCAGGCTTACTCTAATTGTATCTCCAAAAGCCCCTAAATCAAAGTTGAAAAGCGCGTCAAAAGGCTCCTCTATATTCGCAACATAATAAGCAGAACCTAACAATCCCTCTTCCTCGCCGTCAAAAAACAGGAATGTCAAATCATTAGTTCTTGGATTTTCCTTGACTTCTTTTAATACACTGATAAGCTCAGCAACACCGGCGCCATTGTCAATTACGCCGCATCCAACATCAACCCTGTCATAATGCGCTGAAACCGCAAGATTGGCTGTTTCATTCTCAACATCAATCTTTGCAATTATATTCCTGTAATTGTTTCCTTCTCTTTCAAAAGCCTGTATCTGATAATCTATTCCAATTGCTTCCAATTCCCTGATAACAATATCCCCTCTTGCATGATTGTCAGAAGCATCGCACAAATCCTCAAGCATTGAATACATTTCCTGCTGTGAAATTTCAGCTGCAACCGGAGAAGGCTGTCCTGCCTGTACTTGTTCTGTTCCAGGGCAATGGGCATACATGGCAGCAGCCAAAAGCCCGATACAGTATGTTTTAGCCATAAGGCTGAGTGTATAAGCAGAAGCTTATAAACCTGATGGAAAAATCCTGCAAAGATATATAAACCCTTAATTCATCCCACCTTCAGCAATAAAATTTATGCTAAAGGAGGAAATAAAATGAATAAAATAGCAGCAGGATTAACAGCAATTGTATTAGGCTGCGGAGCAGCAAGCACACAGCCAGGAGACGCGTCTGCTCCGGCAGGCACGCAACAGGCATACAGCCGAAGCGTGGATTTGCTTGAATTTGAAGATGGAACAAGGGTTATATTAAATGAGCAAAGCGACCAGTATCTGCTGGACATATCCATGGCAGTCACCATGCTGCCTAAAAGCCTGAATGTGGAATCAAAAGCAATAGAAGTAGGATGGAGGCGCTACCAGGCAGCTGACGGATCCTGCGCAGGCGAGGAAGTGTATATTTTTGACGCAATCTTTTCTGGCGCCAAAGGCGAAACAAGAAGATATATAGACAATGACTGCAACGGCAGCGTGGATTACGGGCAGATAATCAGGAATGTCTGCGAAGATTATTGCGCAAATGTTCCTGTTTCAGCAGGATTGGATGTATTAACAGGCGAAACAGCTGAAACGCGAAGCTATGACAACAGCAGGCAGGAATACACAAGGCCGTTACGAACATGGGTGGAGATATTGATTGATGAGCTTGAAGACCCAAGCCAGCATATGCGCCTTACAGACGATGCAAATGAGGTATTTGCAGAGGTCAAGGAAGGACTGGATGCTGAAAACATGATGCAGGCATGGCGCGAAAGAGGATATTAAAGGAGGAAACTAAAATGAACAGAACAATAACAGCAGGATTAACAACAATAGCACTGGCAGCAGGAATTGGCTGCGCAAATATGCCTTACAGCCAAAGGGACATTCTAGAGCAGGATGGGGATGTATTTTTATACCGCGATGTAACAAGAACGCCTGAGTCCTTGGAGCTTGCAGTAAGAATTGTCCAAGGTGGAGTTTTGATAGATGAATATGTCTGGACAAGATATGAGCCGGCAGGCAGCGCAGAATGCCAAAGAGAAACAGTCCGTATTTTCTGCCAGCATCAAGGAGAAGATTTTACATGGGCAGATAATGATTGTGATGGCAGTGTGGACATTGTAGAAGGCCATGAGATGGATATTGAAGATGAAGAATTAAGGGCCGGCGTATACACAGAGCTATTCGGCACATACAGCGGCCATGCATTGGGAAGATTTGATGTCACACAACAGCTTGCTGACTGGCACAGGTGGAAGGGGCTTTAAGCCTCCTTTTTCTTATTTTTTCTTATATCCCTACTTTAGCATTTAGTTAGTTTTCCTTCTTTGAATATTTTGTGAAATCGTTTTTTCCCTCTAAAGAATTTTCTTCAAGCCGCTTGGTCACTTTTTAGTGTAGTGGTAACTTAAGGGATA
>Ga0180009_10006960_pt1 | contig 11709 bp, 9 predicted proteins | sample OS_PC_MetaG_FD_123537 | JGI IMG/M metagenome (GOLD analysis project Ga0180009, IMG submission 123537) | Groundwater microbial communities from the Aspo Hard Rock Laboratory (HRL) deep subsurface site, Sweden - OS_PC_MetaG | ecosystem: Environmental > Aquatic > Deep subsurface > Groundwater...
GACAAACGAATCATCATTCTAAACTTCAATGACCCTGATGATTATAATCATATCCCGAATCTTCATAACAAACTAAGTCTAAAATATACGGCAAGACTGCTTCCTCGTACTCTGATCTTCTTATGTCCACTCTTTATCGGCATTTTTTTAATAACGTGGAAAGGACTCTCCCGGATTATTGGTTTGATTTTCGTTGTTGTTTCAGTCCTGGCCATTGCGGATTATAATCCTTTCAGGAGTTCCATGTTTACCCAATATGACGGAGATCAAGGAATCGCTCCTTATCAGGAGCTTATCGATTATGTGAACAAGAGGGGAGGATTCACATTCTGGAATTATCCTGAACATCTATCGGGAGTCAGGAACCACGGTCCAATTCAAGTTCATACGCCCCCCTACCCCCAGGTCCTCCATCAATCCAGGAACTATACAGGATTTGCCGCCATCTATGGGGATAACATTAAGGCCACAGAACCGGGAAGAGAATGGGACAGGGTCTTAAATGAATACTGCCGGGGAGAAAGGGAGAGACCGCCATGGGGCATATCGTCAGCGGATTTTCATGAGGATGGCCGTTTGCGTTTGAAGCTTGGGGCTTTTCCTACTACCTTTCTGGTCAAAGAATTCTCTAAAAAAGCGGTTTTGGAGGCCATGGAAAAGGGCCGCATGTATTGTTCTCGGGGTGATAGCAAAACCTGGCCGAAATTGGATTACTTCACTGTATCCGGAGGAGATGGGAAAAAGTCATTTATGGGGGAAACATTGACCACGGCCCAATTCCCCCTAATCAGATTTAAGATCTCTTATGAAACAGAGAATCCCAGGCCCATGACTGTCTTTTTAATCCGGGGTGGTGAGGTCATTCAAACAATTAAAGAAAAACCGCCTTTGGAGTTAGAGTATTTAGATAAGGACATACCTGTAGGAGAAAAAACCTATTACCGCATCATGGATTCAAATAAACATTTAACTTCCAATCCCATCTTCGTCATCTATAATCCCGATTCTTCCAGTTGATGGTTTGAAAAAATTTAAACCTCATTTCAAGCAGCTCTTAATATCTGCCATTTCATGCTTTCCAAACTTTCTCATTATTATCGTTGGTAGACGATTTTTCCATTGACGATAGTGATCAGTACTTTGGTTTCCAAAAGATCTTCCGAAGGGACGCTTAAAATGTCCTTATCGATGATGATGATATCGGCCAGCTTACCCGGTTCAATGCTGCCCAGCCTTTCTTCGTCCTTCCCTAAATACGCACCGTTCCACGTATAAACTCTAATGGCATCCATGATACCAATGGCCTCCTCAGGACCAACAACCAGGCCGCTGCTTGTCTTTCGGGTAACGGCCGCATACATCTGAACAAAGGGGCCGTAAAAAGTCACGGGACAGTCGTTATTACCCCCGGCTATAATGCCCATCTCCTTCATGGTCTTATGGGGATGGAGCCATCTGCTCCTCTCAGGCCCAAAGTTCTCGTAATACTGATCACCGAGTCCATACATGTATCCGATGCTGCTGGATGGGGTTACGCCCAGATCTCTTATCCTTTCCAATTGCTTTGGAGTGCAACAACTGTTGTGCTCCAGCCTGTGCCTCATATCGGGCAGTGGGGTCATTTTTTGGGCTTTTTCGATGCAGTCAAGGGCAACATCTATGCCACGATCCCCGATACTGTGTATACTACACCGGAGCCCGGATTCATGGGCTTTAAGAACAAGCTTTTCAATGATGGAGGGTTCTGTCATCATCATTCCTAGCCCTTTGGGACCCCTTTGCTGTGGCTCGTATACATACGCCGTTCCACCTGCCCCGGAACCGTCTCCCATGATTTTGAGAGACATGACCTTTAACCATTCGTTCCCGAAACCGCTCTCTATACCAAGGTGGGACATGGCCTCGAAAAGTTCAACCCCTTCGGGATATTGAGGGAAAGCGCTAACCATGAGCCTTATTCTTATTTTCTTGAAACCCTCATCCAGGAGCTGCTGGTAAGCTCTGATGCCAAGGTTAAAGCCACTGGCTTCGTGGGTGGAGGTTATGCCCCACTCGGAGAATTGATCCATAACAGTTCTGAACCCCTCCTTCAACTCTTCCACACTATATGGCGGGATAACATTCATAACCAGTGTTACAGCGTTCTCGTACAGGAGGCCAGTGGGTTCTTTATTTTCATCTCGCTCAATCTCTCCTCCTGGAGGATCAGGCGTCTCCCTATGGATTCCTGCAAGGTCGAAAGCCATGCTGTTGGCTAAACACTGATGGCCGGTATCAGATAGAATAAATACAGGATTATCGGGGGCAACCTCATCCAGCTCCCAACGGGTAATGTGTCTCTTCTCCTCCAGCTTTGAGTCGTTAAAATTGGAGCCCTTCACCCATTTTCCAGGTCCCACCTCCTCAGCGCGCTCCTTGACCAGCATCAGTATGTCATGGATACGTTTGACTTGGGGTTGACGGCAGTTGATCTCTTTTAATAAGGCTGCAGCCATAGCGGGATGGGTATGGGTATCGATGATGCCGGGGAGGCATGTTTTCCCTTCAAGGTCAATGACCTCCGTACTCCTTCCGGTCAACTCCTTCATCTCTTCAGTTGAACCAGTGGCAATAAACTTACCGTCCTTGATGGCCACAGCCTTTACAATGGAGTCAACCTTATCAACAGTTATGATCTTTCCGTTGATTAAAACCGTATCAGCATGGAATATCTCATTCATGGCAATCTCCCTTAAATATGTCACCGAAGGTTGATTAAAAGAAAAGTTTCGCTATCGCTGATTGAATATAGGAAAGCCGCGGTATGGCGTCAAGGAAGAATAGTAGGAATGAAAATAAAAAACCCCGGCCAAAGCCGGGGTAGTATCCAGATGTGCCGTTACTGATATATCTTTCTCTTTCCTCCTGGAATAGATGGAGTCTCAATAAATGTAACGAACACCCCAGAATATCATTCAAATTTAAAACATCTCGGAATTTCTACAAATTATTGAAGTTAAAGGTAATTGGGGCGTAGCCCCTTAAGTTCTCTTCGCTCAGGTATCTTATTCCTCCGGAAAAATCTTATCTTTGTCTGAAACTTTATACCCAAGCGCCAAAATAATCTTCCTTTTGGTATCCAGCCGACAACTGTTTCCTTTCTCAATCCTATCAATTGTTAATACTGAAACGCCGGCTTTCCTTGCCAGTTCAGCCTTGCTCATGAGTAGATCTTCTCTGACCTCTTTTATATGATTTGAGGTTAATATGTCTTTCTTCATGCTGGTATTCATTTGAGATAATTCTTTACTGTCCAGATACTTTCTTGATTGCAATGTTTTTTGAAGTTCACCAACAATCCATTGCTTCTGGCCTTGGATTTACATTTCACTCAATAGCTAGGTATAAGAGTTTGATCCTACTTTTCTAATAATGCGGCAATCTTCAGGGTCTTATCAATCCGTCTTTATCATATAGTGCGAAGCCAGAATTGTATCCTACCAGCTTTTTGACCTTTTTCTTAAAACGTTCCACACCTCTTTTAATCGCTGGCAGCTTTAAACTGCCTTTTTTTAGCCCTTCTTTTGCCATTTCTATTTTCTCTTTATTAATTCCTACCTTCTTTTGGAAAAATGAGTGTTAGCGCTCTATACAATTAAATATAATTATACATATATATTATTATTTGTCAACTAATTTTTATAAATTAATTAAAATAACTCTAAATTACACATATATAGAGTACAACAAAAATGTAGATACAAGATATGGTATTTTTAAATCCGCATGAAATGGTGATCAGTTTCTAAAAAAAATTCAAAGAGATACTACTTTTAAAGGACAGCCCTTTTTATGAGCAGTCCTTTTTGTTCACAAGGACATTATGCAGCAGAGGTGGTGTTCCCATATGAAGGGGATAAAACAGGGATGAATACTGAAGCCTATGGTAGGACTGCAAAAGCCGTCTCGCCTTTTGCAGTGTTGGTTAACCTTCGGGGTGTCTGATATATGGGCGGAAAATATCTGACTCATACCAGAAGATAATTGATTCAGAGCCTTTGAGACTCAGTATATGGTTTTGGTTTGCCTGCCAGAAAGATGGTTATTATGGCTGCCATGTAGATGAATATATAAGTAATCAGGGCATAGTCGTAGCTCCCCATGTAGTCGTAAATTAAACCGGAGATTAAAGCGCCACTCGCACAGCCAAAAGCCTGAATCATTGACACCAAGCCCATGATTACTCCGAACGAGGCCAAGCCAAAAAAGTGACCCACTGCAATGGGCAGAAGGACAATAACTCCTCCCATGGCAAAACCAAAAATCATGACATAAACCCAGACCATAGCTATACTTTGTGTGTTCAAAAGAACGAAAACCCCGAGTGCTTGCAATCCAAAGCAAAGCATGGCTGCATAATGAAAAGGGAGTATTTCAGAAATTCGGCCAAAACTCAGTTTTCCCAAGCCGCCTAAGCCCGCAGTCAATCCCAGGGCGGTAGCGGCAGTTGCTTCTGAGATACCAGCCTCAACAATCAACGGCACCTGGTGCTGCAATACCCCCATCTGCCCCAATGGAGCCAGCAGGAAGGTGAGCCCGATCCAGAAAAAGGCTCTGGTTCGGATAGCTGCATGAAATGGCCAGCCCTCCTCTTTTGGGGCCAGAGATGAATTTACAATATCAGGCAAAGGTTTCAAGTTCTTACCTATCTCAACTTGATCACCGTCAGGCAGGAGCCCCATCTCAGCCGGGCTGCTTTTTATTACAAAGAGGGTCACAGGCAGTGCTAGCGCCCATACCAAAAGACCTAAAAAAACAAACGATGCTCTCCAGCTAAAGTGATATGTAATCTGGCCCACGAAAGGAGCCATGAGAAGCCCTCCTACAGCTATTCCTACCATGGCAGAGCCTATGGCTGTTCCACGTCTCCTGACATACCACCTGGCGAGGACACTACTGACAGGGATAAACCCCACACCAGCGGACGTAATGGCGAGAAATCCATAAGTCATATAGAAGTACCATAAGGAATTCGTAAAGCTTACCGAAATAAAACAGGCGCCGGCCGCCATAGCAGATAAAGTCATGATCTTTTTCGGACCATAGGTTTCAATTAGCTTACCCAGGAAGGGTCCTGCCAGACCTCCCACTATCATATGTATGGACATAGTGAATGATATGGCCGCCCTGCTCCACCCGAAATACTCCTCAAGGGGCTTGATAAATATACTGAATGAATAGAAACCAGCCCCGGCGAACAGAAACAGAAGAATAAAGCAGCCTCCAATAATCCACACTCCGTAGAAAATTCCTTCTTTTTGATTTTTCTCTCTAATCATACTTTTGTGTATCCTTTTTAGGTTTCATGGTATTTCAGGCAATCTGTTCACCTTTTAATCAATGAAGCTCCCCGCAGTCCCGCCCCGGCGGGACAGGGTATTCTGGCGAAGGCGAATAAAGCATCTGAAAGAGAAGACCGGACTGATCATAACAGTGGAAAAGATTCCGGTTTGAGGTCAATTTTTGTACTAAAATTTAACCTACCCTGTTAGGCTGTTCAAATCTGAATGATGGATAAGGTCGATCAAGGCAGGTATGCCAGAATCCTATGAACAGACCGAAGTGAACCCAACCGCCTGAAATGATACATGAGGCCAAAATAAGATGTGCATTGACAAAGATCCAGCGAATTTTATGTGCATGAGGTCGGATGGTCAAGTTGTTTTTTATCTTGAATTTTTGTAACATTTTAGTTCTTTTAAAAAACAACCCGTATTTGCTTGAATGACCTTCAAAGAGCTCCTAAGTAACTTAATGCATCTTGCGGCATACTTAAAAATAAACCACAAGATATAGAGATAGATTGAAAACTGTTTTAGTACGGAAGTTACTTCCGTTTATAACCCTGAAGCGAAGGGCCAGGGTCATTTGCTAAAATATTACTAAAATAGGTGATGTGATGATGGCTTCGGTAAATCAAAAACAACGATTTCTGGAAACCCTCTTGGGAGACGGGGCGGATCGGTTTCCTTTTTTCGATCTGGAGCCCGCCGACGAAACACTGGAGCAATGGCACAAACAGGGCCTCCCTTCCGGAAAATCCGTAGCAGAGTTTTTCAATCTGGAAAGGCACTATTCAGTGGGGCTTACAATCCGTAGCTACCCCTACTTCAAGAAAGCACCTGATCTCCTCCACGACCCGTCTACCTTCACCCGTCACTATGATCCCGACGAGCCTTCTCGCTATGTGAAGGGTTTTGTTGAGCGCGGTAAGCACCTCAATCAAAAAGGTCGGGTCATTTACGTGGATGCTTCTGGGGGTGGCCTCTTGCAGATGCTGGGTGTGGGAGACTGGGAGTCTCTGGCATCCGCCTGTTATGCCCTCATTGAAAAGCCAGGAATGGTGGCGGATCTACTTGATAGGACCACGGATTTTTACTGTGTCTGCTTGGAGCGTGTGCTTTCACAGGTGCCGGTGGACTACGCTTCTTTTTATGAACCCATTGCCTCAAACACGGGACCAGTGATCTCTCCTTCCATGTTCGAGCGCTTCGCCATGCCGGGTTACAGGAAAGTCCTGGGTCTATTGGAGAAGTATCAAGTGCCCCTCAGGATCTTTTGTACGACAGGAGGTGACTTGACCTCGCTTTTACCTCCTTTGATCGAGGCCGGCATCAACGGCCTCTGGATAAGTAACATCCGAAGTTTCGGCATGGAATACGCCGCCCTTCGCCGCACCTTCGGACCGGAACTGGCCCTCATCGGCGGGATCGACTCTGGCGCATTGAGTCGAGACAAGACTGACACGCTCCGGGCCGTGGAGAATACAGTGCCTCCCCTGCTCAAAATGGGTCACTACCTTCCTTGCCTCGACGACAGGCCTCGAGGCAACATTCCCTTCGAACAATACAGATTCTATCGCCACCTTCTTGAAGAGATCGCTTCGAAGGGATGAGAGCCCCAGGGTTTGACTTCTCTACCTAATAGAGTGTATTGGTACGATTACAGAAATTATTTTATCTATCATGGCTTTGAAATTTTGATTTATTGTGATATGAAACTATAGACTCAGAAAAAAGGCTTTCCAACAAAACGCTTAACTTAAGGCTAGGGAAACCCCAATAAAATGGAACACAATATTTAACTAACTTTAAGGAGGTTTAAAAATGGGCAAAAGAGTTCTGAGAACAAAACTTTGTGATATCCTGGGAATTGATTATCCAATACTGAGCGCTGGAATGGGTCCCAGTCTCATAGGAGAGAAAACAGGAGCACCCGTAGAACTGGTCGTGGCGGTTTCAGAGGCCGGGGGACTCGGTGTCTTGGGAGCAGCGGGATACTCGGTTGAAGAGATGCGAGAGAAGATCCGGGAGATCAAAAAGCTGACTGACAAACCCTTCGGAGTGGATATTCTCCTGCCCGCCCAGACAGTCAGGGCTGGTGACCAGGAAGTGGGGGAGGGAGCACAGGAGATGCCCCTCAGCGAGATGGTAAAGGCCCTTCCCAAGGAACATTACGACTGGATTATGAAGATCAAAGAGGAGATGTTGCTTCCGGATATTGAGGCAAGTTATAGTACGGGCACCACAACGCTTCGTCCACATGCAGCCATAAAGGCGTGTATAGAGGAAAAGGTGCCCCTTTTCTGTGCCGGGCTTGGAAATCCAGGCTTCATGGTAGAAGAAGCACACGCAGCCGGGATGAAGGTCCTGGGGATTTCCGGCAACACCAGGAATGCCAAACGCATTGCCCAGGGCGGAGCCGATCTGGTAGTAGCACAGGGTCACGAAGGAGGCGGGCATACCGGTAGGATCGGATCGATAGCATTATGGCCCCAGGCGGTTGATGCATCCGCCCCAACACCTGTGCTGGCTGCCGGAGGCATCGGAGACGGTCGTGGTCTGGTGGCTGCCCTGTCTGTTGGATGCGTCGGAGTCTGGGTAGGCACCCGCTTCCTGGCTTCGGTCGAAGGCGGGGCCATGGACATCCAGAAGGACGCCATCCTTAAAGCAAAAGATGAGGACACGAGGCGGACCTATCTGTATACGGGAAAGACATCCCGGGCCACATTCAACAAGTTCCATACTCTTTGGGAAAATTCCGGTCTTGAGCCCCTTCCCTTTCCGACTCAGGTCATATTCGCCTCAGCACTGGTAGAGATGTTCAACAGGGCCGGGAAGAAAGAATTCATTGGACCTTTTTCAGGCCAAGTGGCGGGACTAATAGACGAGATCAAACCGGCCGGAGAAATCCTCCTGGATATGGTGGAGGAAGCAGCCGAGATCCTGACTAAGAAACTCCCGGAGAATGTTAGAGTGGAATAATGTCCAATTGTCCTAAAATATGACGAGGAAAGGAGAGCATAGCATGTATCTTTCTCGATTCTCCCTTGAGGGTAAAGTGGCATTGGTAACCGGTGGTAGCCGGGGTATGGGCAAGGCGACGGCCCTGGGGTTTGCCGAAGCTGGCGCTGATGTGGTGGTAACCAGCCGGAAGTTGCCCGACCTGGAGTTGGTAGCTGAAGAGATAAGGGGTCTGGGCAAAAAATCTCTGGCTGTGGCCTGTCATGTTGGGCGGGTGGACCAGATAAAGAACCTGGTTGAGAAAGTAGTGGGAGAGTTTGGAACCATTGACATACTGGTAAACAATGCAGGTACCAGCCCTGTTATGGTGAATTCGATGGATCTGGAGGAAAGGGCATGGGATTCCATTATGAATCTGAATTTGAAGGGGCTCTTCTTCCTCAGTCAGGCGGTAGGCAGGGTAATGAAACAGCATGGTGGTGGCAAAATCATCAATGTTTCCTCAGTGGATGCCTATAAGCCAGAATATCTCCTCGGTGCATACACCATAACGAAAGCAGCAGTGGTTATGGTCACCAAGGTATTGGCGAGGGAGTGGGCAGAATACAACATTCGAGTGAACTGCATCGCACCGGGTGCGGTGGAAACCCGACTTTATGATTCCCACTGGTATAACGTTTCAGAAGAACAGATGAATAAGGAGAAGGCGGAGATCGCCAAGAGAATACCAGTGGGTCATATAGGTCAGCCCGACGAGATAGTTGGTGCTATGATCTATTTGGCATCTGATGCCTCAAGCTACGTAACAGGTGAAACCTTCCTCCTGGATGGTGGTAGTCTACTGGTCTAGTGTTGTGTCCCAGAAATGTTACGATTTTTGAACATCTCTGCTCTCATTTTGAAAAGTATCCCGAATTGACTGGACTTGAAGGCAAAGAGCCTCATATTGTTCCGGGTAGAGGGATTGGGCACCGTCACTTAGTGCTTTATCCGGTTCATGATGGACTTCAATCATTAAACCATGTGCTCCCACAGCGGCAGCCGCACGGCTAAGGGGGATCACCTGGTCCCGTCGGCCTGTTGCATGACTCGGATCTACGATAATAGGGAGATGGCTTTCATTCTGAACAAAGGGAACAGAAGAGAGATCCAATGTATTTCGGCTATGATGAACAAAGGTTCGAACTCCCCTCTCGCATAGTATGATTTGGGAATTTCCGCCTTCCAGTATATATTCCGCCGCCATCAACCATTCTTCGATAGTAGCTGCCATCCCTCGTTTTAGAAGAATCGGTCTTTTTGATTTTCCGGCACGACGAAGAAGACTGAAATTCTGCATGTTTCGGGTTCCAATCTGTACCAGATCTGCATATTCTTCAACATGGTTAAAGCTCTCTTCATCCATTGCCTCAGTAACAACAGGCATTCCGGTGGATTCACGGACCCGCGATAGAATTTTTAATCCCTCTATTCCCAGCCCCTGGAAAGAATAGGGAGATGTACGGGGTTTATACGCTCCACCTCTAAAAATATGTGCGCCTGCTCGCTTAACATGTTTAGCAATGGTCATCGCTTGATCTTCACTCTCAATGGCACAAGGACCGGCAATCATGGTCAGATTACCCTGTCCGATAGTGACATCATGGATTCGAATGAGTGTATTCTCCGGTTTAAACTCACGGCTCACCTGTTTATACGGCCGAGTTACAGGGATAACTTCCTTGACACCTGAGAGCCCTGAAAAAAAAGAGGCATCTACCGCTCCTTCGTTGTGCAAAACACCTATTGCGGTTCTCTCTCCTCCAGGAATTGGGCGAGCCTTATAACCTCGATTTTCAATGGCAGCAACGACACCTGCAATCTGTTCTGATGTTGCTTTTTGTTCCATGACTATCAACATGGTATCCCCTCCTTGTCCAGTTTTTTCTTTTTACCCTTTATGAACCAGATGGATGATAATCTGCTAAATGATATGGTCCAAAAAAAGGGGCTGCGTTCATCTTTTCACAGCCCCTTTTAATGAAAAAGGACCGTGGTTTAAGGGGTTCCACGGTCCTTCGATTATTATTACGCTAATGGCTTATAGGTTTATGAACCGGTAGGAAAACCCCTTTCGCTGAGTTTCCACCACCAGCACCATAAGCGTTTTTTTGTGTTTGAACTATCCGTTCTCATTTCAATACCTGAAATAAACGATAAAATCAATGGTACTTTAATATAGCCAATCACAATTTGTCAAGAAAATTAAACCTGCTTACCTACTTAATTTTCATATGATGCTTGTAACTGTTCAGGAGTCAGAAGTCATCCAGTAAAAGAGCTGGCAAAAGTGTCCAGTTTAGAGAGGAGCTTCTCTTCGTCGAACCCCCTTGGATCGGCCATGCTGGACTCGAATACGAGCACCGGGATCTGGAATTCCTCCTCCAGGTACTTGGCCACCTCAAGCTTGCCAAGGGACAGCGGTTTACATCCCCAATTGGAGTGGAAAATGGCCCCATCTATCCTGTAGTCCCGGGCCATACCTCCATAGAAGCTAAGTTTCGAAGGTAGACAGTTGTTCTGGCCAATATGTCCCCGTAGAAACTCCTTGGCAGTCTCCCTCAATGCCTCCTTGCCGGTGGTGGGCTCCTGCCATGTGAGCAACTCCTTGGTCTGATCCGAATATTGTGAGTAGATGAGTGGATTGTCACCCCAACCCACCATATAAGGACAAACTATGGGGACAAGTCCCTTATCTTCCAGATAGTTGAATACCTTCTGATAGAACCACATGGGTACGTTATCCCAAAGAAGCCGCACCTTCTCCTCTGGCACCGAACTCACCCCTCGCTCCGTCCGATCCTTCACCTCGTCAAGCAGAGCAGCATAGGTCTCCACGGCCTCCCTGGTCCCCTTGAGCCATACGGCAGCCGTCATAAAAGATGTCTGACTCCGGAAGTTCAGTGGCGCCGGAATGTTCTTGCAATACTCCAGTATCTCATTCCATAGGGCCCTCAGTTGGTGAGCGTTGGTCACTGTCTCCACCAACCTCTGCTCCTCCATCTTCCGTTTCGTCACCTGCTCCATGAACTGAACAAGACGCTCCAGTTGAGTCGCCACGTAGGTAATGTGCCGCTCCGTTAACTCTCCGTAGCATTGGGGAAGATCAACTGCAAAATAGGGCCTGTTCATCAGCTTGCCCAGGGTCTCAAACCAGGCCACATGGTCGTTGCAATTAGCCCTCAATCCCACCATAAAGTGGGCCGGGGGCAGTTCCCCCAACGGACTCCTGCCCGTAAGACAAGAACCGATGAAGTTCCGTGAGTAGGCACAGAATCTCGTTGTGAAACCATACTCCTCCGTAACAGGCAACAGCTCCTCGGAAAGACCACTGGCAGCACACAGCGCCCCGTAGGGCTCCCCAAGCACATATTCCATGTCCATGGCA
>Ga0180009_10006961_pt1 | contig 11708 bp, 12 predicted proteins | sample OS_PC_MetaG_FD_123537 | JGI IMG/M metagenome (GOLD analysis project Ga0180009, IMG submission 123537) | Groundwater microbial communities from the Aspo Hard Rock Laboratory (HRL) deep subsurface site, Sweden - OS_PC_MetaG | ecosystem: Environmental > Aquatic > Deep subsurface > Groundwater...
GATCGATAAAGTTGTGAATGGATTACTTAACTTTTCCAGAAAACAAGATTATATTATTAAGTCACCTTACGCAAAAATGTAGGGCGAAACTCTGTTTCGCCAAATAATTGAACAATTTGAAGTAAATTGTAGAACGATTCAGAGAATCGTTCTACAATTTCATTCTTTTGCGTAAGGTAAGTTATTAAGAAACTTGGAAGGTATTAAAGATTTTAAAAAAGAAATCAATTCGGTAACAGATAGTATTTCAACAAATAATCCTAATAAACAAAACAATCAATAACTCAAGGAAATCACAATGAAAAAACTACTTATTTTTATTCTTTTTGTATTAACTGTATCAGCAGCTTTCGGGCAGGATGAAGATTCGGGAAAAATCTCCGGTTACATATTCGGCGACTACTATTATTTTATAGAAAATAATAATCCAAAGCTTAAAGATATGAATGGCTTTCAGCTAAGACGTGTTTATTTAACTTATGATCATTCATATGACAAAGAATTTTCAATGAGATTACGACTTGAAATGAATACCCCTGATGGATTTAGTAATAATGCGGGAACAAGTATTCCTTTTATTAAAGATGCATATTTAAAATACAAGACTGGAAAAACACAATTTATTTTGGGTATTTCTCCAACCCCAACCTGGGAAGTTGTAGAAAAAATCTGGGGCTATCGTTCAGTTGAAAAAACTCCTTTAGATCTTCAGAAGTTTGGAAGTTCAAGAGATTTTGGGCTTGCTGTAAAAGGAGAGCTGGGTGTAAATGGAATAATTAAATACCACGCAATGTTAGCTAACGGTAATAGCAACAAATCCGAATTTAATTCCGGTAAAAAAGTGTTGCTCTCTGTTGGAGTCTATCCAATAAAAAATATCATTTTTGAAGTCTACGGGGACTATAACAGACTAGGTGTTGATAAAGATATATACACTCTACAAGGATTTGCTGCTTATAAAACCGATGATTTTCGCTTAGGGCTTCATTTTGCGCAGCAAACCCGCCAAACAGGAGCAGATGATTTGAAGCTGGAAATTGGTTCAATTTTTTCTGCTGTTAAAGTATTTTCAAATATAAATTTATTTGCCCGGCTTGACCGCACTTTTGACCCTAATACAAGTGGTGAAAAAATTTCTTACCTGCCTTTTAATAAAACTGCAAAATCTACTTTTGTTGTTGTCGGTTTGGATTATTCGCCCATCAAAAATGTATTCCTAATGCCTAATATCGAATTTATTAGATACGATGAAAATAAGGATGGTGTTACGCCTAAGAGTGATGTTGTGCCAAGATTTACATTTTATTATACCTTTTAAAAATATAGATATTCAGTCAGCTTCTTAAAAAAAGGGATTGGCTGCTTCGTTTCAAAAGATTAAGTGAAATTATTATGACTCAAAAGTTAAACGAAAAGATATCCTGTAGACCTTTCTTAAAAAGAGCGGGCACAGCAATAGAAAGCACTTTGGCAGTTGCCAAAGATACAGATATACTTGCAAGAGTCACTTTTCATTTCATTTATAAATAATACTGGATTAATAAAATAAATCAATGGCACTTTAAGCTATTTTTTTAGATAAAAAATTCTTAACAAATGAGGGGGGATAATTCCTCCCTTGATATTTATTTAATAGGAGTAAAAATGAAATTTGGAAGAAGATCATTCCTAAAAGCCGGAGCATTAACGGGTGCAGCCCTCACACTCAGCGGTCCGAAACTATCGGCTCTTTCGCGTTCCGGCAAGGATAGAAATCCATTACCTTCGTATGCTAAAGGCGAATGGAAGCCTACATCCTGTCAAGGTTGTACAACCTGGTGTCCTGCAGAGGTATTCGTTCAGAATAATAGAGCTGTAAAGGTAAGAGGAAATAGATATTCTAAACAGAACGACGGATATCTCTGCCCAAAAGGACATTTATCGCTTCAACAGCTTTATGATCCGGACAGAATTAAGGTACCGATGAAGCGTACTAACCCGAAAAAAGGAAAAGGCGTTGATCCTAAATTTGTTCCAATCACATGGGACGAAGCATTGAATACCGTTGCAGATAAAATGATGGAAGTTCGAAATGCAGGTGAACCTGAAGCATTTGTTGTCCTAAGAGGAAGATATTCATATATGAGAGATATCATATATGACACATTACCAAAAGTATTTGGATCACCAAATGGAATCTCACATAGTTCAATATGTGCTGAAGCAGAAAAATTCGGCTCATACTTTACTGAAGGATATTGGGATTATCGTGATTACGACTTAGATAATACAAAATATTTACTTATTTGGGGTTGTGATCCACTTAGTAGCAATAGGATGATTCCTTCAGCAATTAAAAGATTTGGCGAAGTATTAGATAAAGCAACTGTTACAGTTGTTGATCCAAGATTCAGTACATCTGCGGCAAAAGGACATCATTGGCTTCCAGTAAAACCAGGTGAAGATGGCGCTTTAGCTGTAGCTATCGCTCACATTATTCTTGTAAACGGTTTATGGCATAAAGAATTTGTTGGTGATTTTAAGGACGGAAAAAACTTATTCATTCCGGGGCAAGAGGTTGATGAAACAATGTTTGTTGAAAAAGAAACTCACGGTTTAGTTAAATGGTGGAATTTAGAACTAAAAGATAAAACCGCAAAATGGGCAGCAGATAAAACATTAATTGAAGCAACTGTAATTAAAAAAACTGCTCTAGAAATGGGTGCAGCAGCCCCAAATGTAATTGTATGGTTAGGGCCCGGTGCAGCAATGCATGTACGAGGTGGATATACAGCAATGGCAATCCACGCTTTAAATGGTCTTTTAGGTTCATCTGATAATGAAGGAGGTCCTCTGGCAACAGCAAAAATACCAGTCGAAGCATTCCCAAATTACGATAATTATAAAGATGAGTTAGCCAAGAAACATTCTAAAATGCCAAAGATTGATGGACGTGGAACATTAGAATTTCCGGCTCTTGCAAAAGGAAAATCAGGCGGTGGTGTTGTGCTAAATAATGTTGCTGATAATCTACTAGTTAATAAGCCATATCCAGTTAAGGTAATTTTAGGATATATGAACAACTTTAACTTTTCTGCTACGGGTACTGATAGATGGGATAAAGCTTTGGAAACAATTCCATTTATTGCTCATCTAACTACTCATGCATCTGAGTTTTCTCAGTATGCTGATATCATTTTGCCAAGTACAATTACAAAGTTCGAAAAACTCGGTTTTGTAAAAACAAAAGCAAACCGATATGCAACTTGCACATTAATTCAGCCAGTTGTAAAGCCTATGTGGGAAGCATACATGGATGAAACTGAAGTCCCTTGGATGCTTGCAGAAAAACTAGCTGAAAGAGGATATACAAAACTAAATGAATACTACATTAATGAGTTCAAAGATCCTGAAACTGGCAAAGTACCAACAAATGGGAAAGAATTTACTGAGTACTACTTAAAGATAGCAACTGCGCCAATTTGGGATGGTAAAAAAGACGTTGGTGGTGATAAAATAAATGGCTGGAAAGACTTCATGCAAAAAGGAATGTGGAATTCGAGTCCATATAAATTCAAATCACGTTGGGGAAAATACAAAACAGAAACTCATAAATTTGAATTCTACAGCGAAACATTAGTAAAATCATTAACAGAACATGCCGAAAAGAATAAAACGACTGTCGACAATGTTTTAGAAGTTGCTAAATATCAAGCTAGAGGCGAACACGCCTTTATCCCCCATTACGAAGAACCATTCAGATGGGGTTCGTTTGAAGAATATCCGCTGTCCTTTATTGACTTCAAATCACGGCTAAACCGTGAAGGTAGAAGTGCAAATTCACCCTGGTATCAAGAATTCCGCAAAGTGGATATTGGAAACTCCGCTTGGGATGACCATATACTTGTAAACCCAAAAGATGCTTCAAAATATGGCGTTAATGATGGAGATACTGTAAAAGTAACGTCTGTTGTAGCCTCAATTCAGACAAAAGTTAAATTGTTCGAGGGGGTAAGACCCGGTACAGTGGCAAAATGTTACGGTCAAGGTCACTGGGCTTATGGTAATGTTGCGGCTCTTGACTATAAAAATTCTGTGCCACGTGGTGGAAATAATAATCAATTAATGCCATCAGATTATGATCGCCTTAGCGGAAGTACCGCACGTAATGGTGGCTTCACTGGTGTTAAAATAGAAAAAGTTTAAGGAGGTCATAATTATGCCAAGATTAGGAATGATAATAGACTTACAAAAATGTGTTGGTTGTGGCGCTTGCGCTATTGCATGCAAAACTGAGAATAATACAGATCTTCGCCACGATGGACAAACTTTTAATTGGGCAGATTTCCAGTTCAGTATGGAAGGAGAATTTCCCAATGTAAAATATACTGCTTTACCAGTACTCTGTAATCATTGTACTGATGCAGCTTGTGTTGCCGTCTGCCCGGTAAAAGATAAGGCAATGTTTAAGACTGAAGATGGTATCACAATGCATAACGATGAGAGATGTATAGGGTGTCGCCGATGTCAAAAAGCTTGTCCTTATTCAGTTAATAACATTGATGAGGGGAACGCACAATACAGTGTAATTAGTTTTAACAGCAAAAAATCTGTTCCCCATGAATTTTTTGAAAATAAAGAGGAATTGATTGCTGGATGTACAATTTCCGGTGCAGGTTTAGCAAAAATATCTGGCTCAAATCCGCCTCATAAAACTGATTATAAACATACTGATTATGATCCAGTAAGAAGAAAAGGTGTAATAGAAAAATGCATATTCTGTGCCCATAGGGTTAAGAATGGTGAAGATCCTTATTGCGTAGTATCATGCCCTTCTAGAGCACGTGTTGTGGGGGATCTTGATGATCCTAATAGTGAGATAAGTATGCTTCTTAAGAAATATGAAAGCTTTGTACTAAAGCCAGAAGCAGGAACAAAACCGAATGTTCATTACATTAGAAGTTTCCAGAAACGTAGTTAGTTAAATAGGGGCGGTTTTTTCCGCCCCTTTTTATGAAAGGTAATTTTATGGAAAATTTAATGCTTCGTGCAGAAATATATAAGCAGTTTTCACTGATGCTTAATAAACCGCAAGAATCAGATTGGATTGATTCGGAATTCATTGCGTCCTTTTGCGAATTATTCGCGAATTTGAATTTAAGCTCTGATTGCGAAGAAAGCGCACTTTTGGAAACATTCAACCGTATGTCCTTCGACGATATTTTATTGGAATATTCAAGATTATTTCTCGGACCATTTAAAGTGCTTGTTCCTCCTTACGGCTCGTGCTATTTGGATGAACAAAAACAACTGAATCAAGAATCTACCATTCAAGTTGAAAAATATTATTCAGAATTTGGCTTGAACATTTCAGAAAGTTTTTTTGATTTGCCCGACCATATTGTACCGGAATTAGAGTTTATGCACTTTTTAATATTAAGCGAAATTGAACCGGAAGAGAATTCCGAAAAGAACAGCGATGAATACAGATCAGCTCAAAAGGAATTTTTCTTTAAATATTTCTTCCCTTTTGCGGGAGAATTTTGCAGCGATATTATTACAAAGACCACTAGTGAATTTTATAAAAGTTTAGCCAAGATACTCGTATCTTTTTTACACATCGAAAAAGACAGGTTAGTAGTAAACCAATGATTCTGGATTATTTACTGCATAAAGCAGAAAAAATTTCTGTACCGTTAACGGTTAAAAAATCTAGCTGCTCCAGATTCCGTTTAGCAGAAAGTAAATGCGGTGATTGTATTAATGCTTGTCCTTTCAATGCAATTTCGATAGAGGATGAAATTCAGATAAATGAAAAGAAGTGTGAAGGATGTTTACTTTGCACTGCGGCGTGTAAAAACGAGGCTATATCGGCAGAGATTTCCGTTAACACATTTGAAAAATTGAAAGTGCAGCATCAGAAAATTTTAATCGGCTGCACAAAAGCGGATAATGTTCACCACTTCAGAAAAGCTTGTATTGGATGGCTATCTGAGGAGGTTCTGCTCTACCTTGCAAAGAACTTCCCAAATGGGTTTGCAATTGATAAAACAAATTGCGCTAAATGCGTTAATAAACCGGCCTTAGATTTTGTTGAGAAAAACATCTGTTCACTTAATTCAAAGTATCCGTATTTGAATTTTTACACGATCGATAGAAAAGAAAACTTGGATAATTTCTCAAAAGTTTTTAGCAGGAGAGACTTTTTTACGATTTTAAGCGTAGGCGCAAAGAAAGAGGCTGTAAATTATTCAGATTCCCAAAAGGACGTTCGCGTTTATTATTCGGATACTAATTTATCTCTTAAACGCAACGCAGTAATGGCGCTTGCTGGGGATGAAAATTCAAATGAATATTTGGATTTTGTTTACGATATCAATATAAATGACAGCTGTACGAATTGCATGGAGTGCACGGCAATTTGTCCAACAAGCTCTTTAATTGAAAACGATTTGGGAAAACTTGAAGTTAAAGCAGAACGTTGTTCGGGCTGCAATTTGTGTTCCCAATTTTGCTTAGATAATGCAATAGTAGTTTTGCGAAAAAATGAATTTATTATGGATATAGAAGCAGTCTGAAGAGATTTGTGATTTTTATTGATTATATTTTGTTCATAAAAATATTTTCTCCGAGTTGGATGATCTAAAAAGCACATCGAATAGCTTCACGATTTTTCAGCCGATAGGGTAAGTTTGGAAACGGACTTGCCTGCCAGTTCAACAAATTTTATAATTGTTGAACTCTTTGCAAAGGAGAATGAACAGTTATTAATAAACCTCGTTCATTCTTATGTGCGGGGTTTTTTAGTTTAAATCAGCGATGATCTGTCCTGTCAGAATCATCCGTGTACCGTAAAAAATTAAGGAGTAAAAAATGGCAATACCAAAACGTTACAAAATGTTTCAAGAAAAATATACCGATGTGGCAAATGCTTACGAAGAGATGGGTGATGCAGTACATAAAGCGGGACCGTTGGACGATAAAACAAGAGCGTTAATTAAACTTGCAATTTCAACCGGCGCAAGGTTAGAAGGCGCCGTTCATTCACATACAAGAAAAGCGCTTAAAGCCGGATGTTCAGCTGAAGAGATTCGTCATACAGCAATGCTAAGTTTACCCACAATCGGCTTGCCTTCGATGATGGCTGCATTGAGTTGGGTGGACGATATTCTTGAGGATAAAAAATAATGTTGACTACATTATTCAAATTATTCGTCTCGTTTTTAAAGGTTGGTTCATTCTCATTTGGCGGGGCTTATTCACTTTTGCCACTTATTGAGAGAGAAGCAGTAACGAATAACGCATGGCTTACGCAAGACGAATTTTTGAAAGTACTTGGAATGGTTGAAGTTTTTCCCGGAGCAATTTCAATCAAGTTTGCAACATATGTCGGATATAAGACGGCGGGAATCTCCGGTGCAATCGCAGCTAATTTAGGAAATCTGATCATGCCGGCAGCCATAATTATGCTGGCTTCATACTTCTATTCGACATATGAGAAGAATGAATATGCAATGAAAGCTTTTCGCGGAATAAAATATGCGGTTATAGGATTGGTTACCGCGCTTATTTACCAATACGGCGCAAAGAACTTTGAAGAATTTACAGGTATATTTTTAATTCTACTCGGTTTCGCTTTAGCGTTTTTTCTTAATCTTCACCCGGCGTATGTGGTAATTATTTCTGCAATTGTTGCATTGGTAATCTTATGAAACTTGTCGATAAATACGATCGCGTACACGATTATTTGCGCATTTCGCTCACCGATAAATGCAATTACAATTGTATTTATTGTAATCCGAGCAGCATTTTAGGAGGTGCTGCAAAAGACGACCTTCTGAGTTTTGAAGAGCTTCTACGATTGATTGAATTTTTTGCTACAAAACTCGAATTCAAAAAATTTAGATTTACCGGAGGCGAACCGCTCGTAAGAAAAGGAATTTTCGAGTTTCTTGAAGAAGTTGGAAAGTTAAAAAGAAAATACGGCTTCACAACCGGTTTAACCACAAATGGCTCGCTGCTAAAAGGTAAAACTGCATTGCTACGGGAAACAGCAATTGATAATCTGAACATCAGTTTGGATAGTATCAATAAAGATAAGTTCAAATCTATTACAGGAAAGGATGACCTGGAAAACTTGCTGGATGTTATTGAGGAGAGCCTGACAGCAGGATATTCTCCGCTGAAGGTTAATGCAGTTGTAATTAAAGGAATTAACGACTATGAGATAATTCCGTTTGTGGAATATTTTAAAAACAAGGATATAAATTTACGCTTCATCGAGTTTATGCCCTTCGGCAGCAATGAATGGGAAAGGAACGGATTCATCAGCTATGAAGAAATTAAATCCGTTGTTGAAAGAAAATATCAACTTGTTCCTCTCGCGTCCGAATCAAATTCTGTTGCAAAAGATTTTCAACTTGCGGATTATGCGGCAAAGATAAGTTTCATCAGCTCTATTTCAGAACACTTTTGCGGAACTTGTAACCGCGTTCGTGTATCTTCTAAAGGCAATTTTAGATTGTGCCTTTTTGCCGAAGGGGAACATGGAATTAATTTTAAAGAGTTGTACAGGCAGAATTATTCGGATGATCAAATTCTCGAATTGATTATTGATGCTATAAACAGCAAATGGGAAAAGCATCCGGAAGCCAATGAACTTGCCGTGCTTGCGGAAAATAATATGATGACGATAGGTGGATGATGAACAAACTAACGCACGTAAACAAAGAAGGTAAAGCCAACATGGTTTACGTTTCCGAAAAATCAGAAACAATACGAACCGCAGAGGCTTATGCCGAAGTTTGTGTTTCCAATGAATTGTTTGAGAAAATTAAAAATAACGAACTAACCAAAGGCGATGTGTTGACTACCGCAAAAATTGCTGGCATTCAGGGAGGTAAAAGAACAAGCGAACTCATTCCGCTCTGTCATAACATATTTATCTCGAAGCTGAATGTAGAGTTGAAATTGAATGCGGAAAATTCTTCCGTCGAAATATATTCGTATGCAAAAACAAAGGGCGTTACCGGAATTGAGATGGAAGCGCTCACCGCCGTTTCGATTGCGGCATTAACAGTTTATGATATGTGCAAAGCGGTGGATAAAAGTATTATAATTAAAGAAATTAAATTGCTAAGTAAATCCGGAGGAAAAAGTGGAGATTATAAAAGATAAAATCCGTGAAAATCCATCTGATCCTTGTTCTATTATAAGTGGAAAAATAATTGCAATCTCCGTGAGTGAGAAAAAAGGCTCGATGAAAAAAAATGTCCCCTCGGCAAAACTAATTGAAAACTGGGGCATTGAAGGCGATGCCCATGCGGGCAATTGGCACAGACAAGTAAGTCTGCTCGCCAACGAAAGCATTAACAAGATGCGTGAAGCCGGATTACCAAATTTGAGAGCCGGAGCTTTCGCTGAAAATATTACAACGGAATTTATCAACATCCCGAATTTAAAGATTGGCACTCGCATCAAATTGGGAGCTGCTGAATTAGAGATAACGCAGATCGGGAAAGAATGCCACGACAAATGCGCAATCTATGCGCAAGTAGGCGATTGCGTTATGCCGCGCGAGGGAATTTTTGCCCGCGTTATTAAATGCGGCGAAATTAAAGTCGGCGATGAAATTGCTGTGCTGGAAACAGAAACGTTGAACCAAGCATCGGTTGAATGAGGTTGGTTGGTTTCACTAAGAAGAAACGTAGGCTTATTTAGGAGAAATATGATTTCGTATAATGAAGCTGTTGATTTGATAAAAAATGAATTTGCAAAACTCCAGCTTGAAACAGAAAAAGTTAAACTTACAGACGCAGTTGGAAGAACACTTGCCGAGGATATTGTTGCAGATGTAAATCTTCCACCGTTTGATAATTCCGCGGTAGATGGACTCGCTATTAAATATGAAGACGGCGTAACGGAGTGGAAAATTACCGGCGAAATTTCCGCAGGAAATTATTCGGGTGAAAACCAATACGGAGCTGCATTAATTATGACCGGCGCAATCGTTCCTCCCGAGTTCAACACGATTATTCCGCTTGAGGATTATGATATTGTTGATGATACGGCAAAGTTGAATCCAGGCGCCTTTGTTAAAAAAGGAATGAACATCCGTCGTATGGGTTCGGATATTAAAGCGGGTGAAGTTGCAATTTCAAAAGGCACATTATTGAAGGCGAGGCATCTTGCCGCCGCGGCTTCATGCGGCAAAGCCGAACTGCTTGTTTATAAAAAAATAAAATTCGCTCTTCTTGCAACGGGTGACGAATTGATCCCCGTTACCGAAATCCCTACGAATGATAAAATTAGAGTTTCCAATTTATATTCTTTAGCCGGAGCAGTTATAGAGAATGGACAAGTTACGGATTCGCATGGATTTATTGGCGACGATAAAGAAGCGGTGAAAAAGAAATTGGAAGAAATGCTGGAATCCGATGCGGATATTATTTGCACAACCGGCGGCGTTTCGGTGGGCAAATACGATTTTGTAAAGGATATATTTCTCGAACTTGGCGTAGAACAAATTTTCTGGCGCGCTTACATAAAGCCGGGCAAGCCTGCTTTCTTCGGAAAATTTGAGAGCGTCAATAAAATAAAATTAGTTTTTGCACTGCCAGGCAATCCGGTTTCGAGTCTTGTAAACTTTGAAGTTTACCTTAAATCAAGAATAATTGAACTTTATAATTTGCCGCCTGTTGAAAAAATTACAGCTGTATTGGAAAATGATATTCGCAAAAATGATAAGAAAAGACACTTTGTAAAAGCCTTTTTATTTAAAAATGAAAGTGGCGGGTATGTGGTTCGTTCCCAAATTTCGCAGTCGTCTGGAAATTTAGTTGAACTAAGTCAGGCTAATTGCCTAATCGAAATTGAAGAAGAGATAATCAATCCTAAGAAAGGTGATAAGGTAATATGCATAAAGATGTAACGGGAATAATTTTAGCCGGCGGAAGAAGCAGCCGGATGGGGCAGAATAAATCATTCCTGAAACTTGGCGATAAACTTGTGATTGAAAGAATGGTTGATATCGTTTCCTCTTTGTTCAAAGATTTAATTATCATTACCAACACACTGAGCGATTATGAATTTCTTGGCTTGCCGATTTACGAGGACATTTTTCGTTACCGCGGTCCAATTGCAGGAATTCATTCCGGATTAAAACATTCCCGCACTGATAAAAATTTTGTTGTCTCTTGCGATATTCCTTTAATGAGCAGGGAAATGATAAATTGCATCGTTGAATATCCGACTGAGAAGCCGGTAACAATTTGCTGCGCTGCCGGATACATTCAACCGCTGGCGGGTGTGTATTCCAAAAGTATGCTTGATGCCGTTGATAAATATTTAACCACATTCGAAATTGAAAATTCCGATTCCGGCGAAAGCAAAAACAAAATTTGCAGAATGCACCACTTCCTGGATCAGATAGAAATAGAATTGATTAACCCTCAAAATCTTCCCTTTTACAAGGATGAATTATTCTTTAATATGAATCGTCCGGATGATTATGAAAAAATAAAACAAACATTCCCTGCTAACCCTTTTTAAGTAAATGTAAAAATAGATCTGCCAATTATTGGGTACTGGGCAATTTTTACGCTTTAATTTTCAAAAACTCATTAATCTCAGAACAACTGACCTCAACGGATTTCAAGATGACACCATTTTGTAGTTGATGACCAAGTCGGTACCGGGGAATTTTGTTTCAGTTTGATTCAATTCCTTGC
>Ga0180009_10006962_pt1 | contig 11708 bp, 11 predicted proteins | sample OS_PC_MetaG_FD_123537 | JGI IMG/M metagenome (GOLD analysis project Ga0180009, IMG submission 123537) | Groundwater microbial communities from the Aspo Hard Rock Laboratory (HRL) deep subsurface site, Sweden - OS_PC_MetaG | ecosystem: Environmental > Aquatic > Deep subsurface > Groundwater...
CCTCAAGAGAGCTTCACTTGCAATTCCTGCCTGGACCATGGTATATTGTGCCTACTTGAATTTTCCTGCTTTGGAAGGGGGTGAAAGTAAGAATGGTTTTCTACTGTGTAAAATGTCGCGCTAAAAAGGATGTCGAGGACGCCAGCTGTGAACACGGAACCGCCAAAAACGGTAGGCCTTTTGTAAAAGCCAAGTGTCCTGACTGCGGAACAGTAATGTTCAAGTTTGTTTCCGCAAAATAAGAAGTATCGAAGGTTAGAAAACTCCCCTTTTTCCGAACTAAGAAACGGGGGGGTTTTCTTAATCGGTTTCCGGCCAAAAAAATAGGCTGGACGGCACAAGAAATGATAAATATTTAAATCAATAGTCGTCTTCTTTTGGCCGATACTGCAGAGCTTCTGCCAAATGGGCAATTTTTATTTCTTCCTCGTTGGATAAATCGGCAATAGTACGGGCAATTTTGATTATCTTAAAATAGGCCCGGGCGGAAAGGTTGCTCTGCGAAACCGCCTGGCGCAAAAGGTTAAGACAATCGGTGTTTAAAGGACAATACCGCTTGATTTCTTCGGTCCTCATTTCACCATTGGATATGAGATTGGTATCTTTAAACCGCTTTTTCTGTCTTTCCCTGGCAAAGATAACTCTCTTTCTGATCAAAGCCGAAGACTCGCTAAAATTATTTTTGTCCGTCAGTTTCCCCGCCGGCACGGCCGGAACCTCGATATGAATGTCGATCCGGTCTAAAATCGGTCCGGATATTTTCCGCCGGTAGCGGGCAATGTCTCCGGGCAAACAGCGGCAGGCTTTCTCAGGGTGACCCAAGAAGCCGCAGGGACAAGGGTTGCTGGCCGCCACCATTAAGAAGGTAGACGGAAAAGTGGCCGTTCCCAAAGCCCGGCTGATTGTCACCCGGCGGTCTTCTATCGGCTGGCGCAAAGACTCGATGACACTCCTTGGAAATTCGGAAATTTCGTCCAAAAATAAAATTCCCCGGTGGGCCATGCTTACTTCTCCGGGTTGCAGTTTACTGCCGCCGCCAATCAGGCCGACCCGGCTGATAGTATGGTGGGGCGCCCTGAAAGGTCTTTCTTTAACAATAAACTCGCCCGGCTTGAGGTTCCCGGTTAAAGAATAAATTTTGGTCACTTCTAAAGATGCCTCTTCTGTTAAAGGGGGCATTATTCCGGTCATTGCCCGGGCTAACATAGTTTTACCTGACCCCGGAGGCCCTTTCATAAAAACATTGTGATCGCCGGCGGCGGCAATTTCCAAAGCTCTTTTGGCCTGATATTGACCAACAACGTCGGCCATATCAAATTCCGATTCCGGATTTTTAAGCAGCTGCGAAACCGATACTTTTTTAAGCGGTCTTATTTTTTCAAGACCGGTTAGGTGAACCAACAATTTAGTCAAAGAAAAAACCGGGTAAACTATTGGCTTGCTTAAACAAGCGGCTTCGTTGGCAGAATCCGGAGGGACAAAAATATTTTTAAAATTTTCATCTTTGGCAAAAGCGGCTAAAAGAAAAACCCCCTTGGTGTGTCTTAGGCTGCCGTCCAAGGAGAGTTCGCCATAAAACAAACTTTCTTTAAACAACAATGGGTCGTTTCTTATCTGACCGGAAGCCAATAAGACAGCTAAGGCAATCGGTAAATCATAACAGGAACCCTCCTTGACTACATCTGCCGGAGCAAGATTGATAATTACTTTTGACCGGCTGGGAAAATCGATTCCGGAGTTAACGATCGCCGTTCTGACCCTTTCTTTGGCTTCTTCAACCGCTTTGCTGGGCAAACCGACAATCTGAAGACTGGGAAAGCCTTTCTTTGCCACATCCACTTCAACCTCTATCTTTATCGTTTCTAAACCTTTATTGGCAACGGAATAAATTTTGGCAAGCATGATTTTCCTGCTTTATTTATACCATTTCCGGTGAAGAAAGAGGGTTTGAAACTGGTGAAATGAAATACCACTGGCTAAAGCCTTACGGTACTTCACTCCTGCCGGCCCGCTTCAACCGCCCAGCGAGGCGAGAAATGGCGGAAAGGGAAGATCAGGGCGACAGGGGAAATAGGGGGTCAAGGTGGCAGGGAAAAGCTCGGGGTAACAGAGAAAATAAAGAGGTCACGATCCTGGATCGTTTTAAGTCTTTCGTTTCCAGGATCGAATTTATTTAACAAATTCTTCTCGACATTGCTCGAAGAATAAAATACACTTTCCCGCCCTGGCGCGGGGTATTTTGGAAACAATTCCCGATGTGTCAACCTAACACACACCTGGTGTGTGATCGGTGTGTGATACATTACTTCTTACCGGACCCGATGGAGAAATGTTAATAATAGAGAACCCTTGTTCCGAAATCGAAGAAGAGTGATTAGTCGGGTTTGAACGGGAAAACTGAATCTTGAAGATATCCTATAACTGTAGTATAATCAGATCACCAAAGGTCAGGAAGTTCGACCCGCCTAAATGCGTAAGCTTTTGGTGGGTAGGAAAGTCCAGACTCACGGAGGCAAAGGTGTTCCAACGCAAGACGGAACTCCCGACGTAAAGCCGGGAAGAGATAGGGCCACAGTGACGAAGATTCTGCCAAAAGCTTAAACGCTTAGGTAGATGAAGTGAAACGGGCAACCCTCCCTTGAGCAATCTCAAAAAGGCGCCGAGAGCCTCCCTCTACCCCTAAAATTTTGGGGAAAGCGCCAGGTAGAGAGCATTAGATAGATGAACTTATTCCGGGTTTCTTTGAAGATTCGGAAGAACAGAATCTGGCTTACTCACCTTTGGTTTTTTTAAAAAACTTCCGCTCTAACCAAAAGGTCTCCACCATCAAATAGATCGGCACTGCCAAAACAGCGCCCTTAATTCCGGCCAACTTAAAACCGATTGCCAAGGACAGAATCGTTATTAAGGGATTGACGCCGACAGATTTTTGCATCAATTTCGGAACAATCAGGCTGTTTTCCAATTGCTGGATAATGAGACACCAGGCTAAGGTCAAAAAGGCTATCAGAGGAGAAACCATCAAACCAACCAAAATAGCCGGAATGGCAGCGATTGTCGGACCGATGTTGGGTACCAGTTCTAAAAAACCTGCCAGAATCGCTAACGGGAGAGCGAACTTCAATCCCAAAAGTTTAAAGCCCAAATAGGAGAGCAAACCAATGATGGTCATTAAAAGCAGTTGAGCCCGAACCCAGCTGCCCATTTTTTCTTCTAACTTCTCGACAACCGCTTTGGCCCTGTCTTTTCCTTTAGAGCCGAAAACGGAAAAAAGATAACGGTCTAAATTTTTATGTTCCAAAAGCAGATAAAAAGTGATTATCAAAATAGCTAAAATTGCGGCAATATTCGAGAAAACAGAAAACACCAGTTTCGCTATCTGAGAGGGCAAGCCACCTAAACCCTGAAGCTGAGACTGCAAGATTTCGGAAGACAGCCCCAAAAACGAAAGTTTGCCGGAAAGATTGGTTATCGCCTGGACCAAAAGCCCGGTTTGCTCCACTAAAGGAGGAACCAACCCGGCAATTGCTAAAAGCAAGACTATCAATATCAGAGAGTAAAAAAAGAAAATCGCCGACCAGCGGGCCACTCCTTTTTTTTCCAACCTGGTTACCAACGGGTTAAGGGCGCCTACCAAAATCAGGGAAATAAAAAGGGCCAACAAGATATCTTTTATCTGGTATAAAAACCAGATTAAAGTCAAAAAAAGAGCCAGAAAGATAATCGTCTTTCTGGAAATTTCAACTTTCTTAATTTCTTTTGCCATAGCCATAGAAAGTGTTTCTTCTTAAATATACCATCTTTCTACCAGCTTTGCTATTTCAGACCGGAACCCCTTTTTGGAAATATCAAACCAGCGAATATCTTTTTGCTTTTTAAACCAAGTCTGCTGCCTTTTAGAATAATGACATTCATCTAAAAACCACCTTTCGGTTGCCTGTTTAAAAGTTTCTTCTCCTTCAACAAAAAGCCGGAACTCTCTGTAAGCAAGGGTGTCCATTCCGGGATCTGCCCAAGAAAAACCTTTCTCTAAAAGAGATTTTATCTCATCAATAAGACCCGCTTTAATCCTATCCTTTACGCGGAAATCTATTTTTTGATAAATTATTTTTCTCGATGCGGTTAGCCCTATTGATAAAAAGTTTATCTCAATACGTGGAGGAATTGGTCTTCTGGTACAAGACGTTCGCCCCGATAGGGCAACGAGGAGGTTTTTTCTTTTAGCAAGGCTAATTTCTATCTTGCGGATCAGCCTTCTTGGGTTGGCCTGATCGGAAGAGTTCATTTTTTCAAAAGCTTCCGCATTAACTTCTGTTAGCCTTTTCTGCAATTCAGGTAAAGAAAGGCTCTCTAATTTTTTTCTCAATCCCCAGTCCGGAGGAATGGCTAAAGTTTCCAAATCATCGGTCAGAGCTTTAATATAAAAACCGGTGCCGCCAACAATAATCGGCAGTTTATTTCTGCGCCAAATATCTTCAATTGCCAAATCGGCACAAGATAGCCAGTCGGCAACATTAAATTGGACCTTCGGGGAAACTATGTCTAAAAGCCAAACCGGAACACCATCGATCGGATACCAGCCAACCTTGAGCTTTTGATTTTTGGTATTTATTTTTGATATTTGATATTTGGACTTTGATTTTTCATCAAGGTCCTTACCTGTGCCAATATCTAACCCTTGGTAGATCTGCCGGGAATCAGCAGAAACAATTTCGCCGTTAAATTTTTTGGCCAAACTTATTCCGACCGAGGTTTTTCCGGTAGCCGTCGGGCCGCAGATAACTAAAACTTTTTTCATCTTAGATGGAAACTCCCGAATATCTTTTTAAACCCAAGCGCCAAATGGTTTTTGCCAAAAAAGCCGCTATCAGGGTGACTAAAAAAGACCCAGCGACCAAAAACCAGTTGGACCTACTCAAAAGGACTTCGGCCGGTACGACGGCGATGAAAACAACCGGTAAAATAGTATAGACGGCTAAATAAAGCAATTTATAATGGATAAAAAACTGACGGGGATATTTCGCCAATGACTCCCAAACCCAAAACAAATTAGTCAGATGTGAATTTTCAATAAACCAAAAAGCGGTGGCACCAAAAATAACGGAGATAAAGAAAATCAACAGCCAGCTATTAATCATTAAAATAATAAAAGGACCAAGGTTGGAGATTGAAATTGATAAACCGGACCTGATTAGCGCGGCGATCAAAACTATCAGTCCAAATAAAAAGTGAGTTAAAAGCTCGGGCTCGAACTTCATCGAGGCGTAAAAAAAGACTTTTCCCGGCCAAAGCATAATTTTATCCAACGAACCCATTCTAACCCGCGAGCTAATGGCCAAACCACCATTAAAAAAAGCAACCATTATCCCCCACCAGAGGTTATAAACGCCATAGAGAACCAGCATACTCTGCCAATCCCAGCCGGCCAAAGAATGAACCTTTCCGAAAATAAGATTAAGCGTCAGCAGGCTCCCGGCAAGCCAAAAAATTGAACCCAAAGAACTGAAAAAAGAGTTAAAACGGTAAGCTAACTGCCTTAGCCAGATCATCCGAGCCCAAACCAAATAAACCATAAAGGAATGAAGCCAATCATTTTTAGCTTCAATTACCCACTGCTTCATATTGCTTTACCCCCTTACCCCAAATTAAAGCAGTTAAAAAGAAAAAAATGAAAATCCAAATCAGTTGCTGGCCTATTCCAATCAATACACCGCCCGGCTCCATTTTACCCTGAAAAAATTCTGCCGGAAAGCCTAAGGCAAGGTAAAAAGGAAGTTTTTTAATTAACCAAAGAGTCCAGACCGGGAAAAAAGAGGCCGGCAACCAGCCTCCACCGAGAAAATCGGCCGCTTGCTGAAAAAACCAAATTAATGAAGTGATATTGGTAGCCCAGAAAGCCAAGGCTCCCAAATTAAAGCTATAAAGAAAACTAAGCAGCGAAACATTGACTAACATTACCAAGAAAATCAGAATTTTAACCAAGCTAAGCTGGACAAAACCGAAAAAATACAAAGCGGCAATTACCAAGGAAAAGTAAAAAAAACGGTAAATTTTCTTGCCCAATTGTCTTGAAAACATCGCCCAAAAAAACGACCAGGGGCGAATCAAAAAGCGGGACAGGCCTCCGCTGATAATTAAGTCTCCTAAAACATAAGCTATTCTGCTAACCGTGAAAATCTGAATCAGTCTGACAATAACAAAATACTGAATAATGCCGTTGAAATCAAAGCCGGCGATCGAGTCGGATTCTTTAAAAACAATTGTCCAGAGCAAAACCTGGACTAAAAAAGAAAGCGTCTGATCCCAAAAATAAAAAAAGAAGTTACTCCGATAGACTAAATCTTCCTGAAGACTCAACCTGGCTATAGCCAAATATTTTTTCATGCATAATCCTTGCCGGTAAAAAGCTCTCTGATAATTTCTTCGATCGCCGGCTCTTCAATGTTTAAATCCTCGATCGGAAAACTTTTCAAAAGTTCCGAAGCGGCCAAAGAAGCAAGATTTTTTTTCACCGTCAAAACAACTTTCGGAAAAGCAAACTCTTTAATCTTGCCTATCCTTCTAAGATCCTTTTTAAGAACCTTTTCGGAAAAAACTACTGAGATCAGCTTGTGATCGGCGTATTTTTTAACAATTTCACTCAGCTGTCCATCGAAAACAATCACTCCTTTATTGATAATAATTACTCTTTTGGCCAGCTCCTGGACATCGCCCATATAGTGAGAAGTAAGAATTATCGCCGCTTGATATTTTTGGTTGTAGTTTTTAATAAAATCTCTGATTTTTTTCTGCATTACCACGTCAAGACCAATCGTCGGCTCATCCAAAAACAAAACTTTGGGCTTATGAAGTAAGGCGGCAATTAATTCACATTTCATTCTCTCTCCTAAAGATAATTTTCTGGTTGGCACCCCAAGAATGTCTTCCACAGACAAAAGGTCTACCAATTCTTTAAGGGCGCTGTCAAAGTCCTTTTTAGGAATGGCGTAAATTTCTTTATTGAGTAAAAATGTTTCTATCGGAGGTAGATCCCACCAAAGCAAATTCTTCTGCCCCATCACAAAAGCGATTTGTTTTAAAAACTCCGCTTTTCTCTGCCAGGGGTTAAAGCCTAAAACGGAAACAAAACCATCGTCCGGACAAAGCAATCCGGAGAGGCATTTTAAGGTAGTGGTTTTCCCGGCGCCGTTGGGACCAATAAAACCAATCAGCTCACCCTGGTTAATTTTAAAGTTAACTCCATCTAACGCTTTTAGCTGCCGATACTCTCTGGCAAAAAGCGATTTTAGCGATCCTTTAAGCCCCGGTTCTTTGTGGTAAACCCGATAGTATTTTTTTAAATTAGAAGCAATGATTAGACTCATCAGTAGTAAACAATCCGAATACTCAAGAACCCGATCTTAAAAATCGGGGTCTCTTGAGTTTATCCTAAAAAATGTTTTATCTTACCGCTCTTTTTAGAGCTGTTCCCGGAGTAAATCTGGGCATTCTACGAGAACTGATTGATTTCTTTTTTCCGCCGCCAATCGGCGAAACCATTTTTTTCTTGAAAAGTTTGGTGAAAAAGACACCAAAACCTGAAAGTTTAACCTTTTCACCGCGGGAAAGAGCTTTGCCTATCTCCGCCAAAAAGGCTTCAACTATCTCTTTAGCCGCCCTTTTAGTAAGTTTGGTTTTCTTTGCTAAAACTTCTATTAATTCTCTTTTTGTCATTTACTGTCCCCACCTCCTTTTAAAACAATCAATGCTTAATTAATTGCATTTTAAAGGTGTTTTCTTTGCTTGTCAATAACTGGGGCAGTAATTGTTGCCCTGGTTTCCCTAATAGCAGTCAATTTAATTTGACCCGCCCACCTTGCCTCCTCGTCTAACCTTTCAGCCATTTCCTGAACTAAGACGGTAAGCTCGCTGTCGGATACTTCCTCAGGCCGAACAATTACCCTGACCTCCCTTCCGGCCTGATAAGCCGCCACATTAGAAACCCCCTTGAAAGATTTAACAATCTCCTCTATATTTTCCATTCTCTTAAGATACTCTTCATGGGCTTCGTATCTGGCGCCAGGTCTGGACCCGGAAGCGGCATCGGCAATCCAGACAACGATGGATTCGATGCAGGAAAACTGCTTGTCTTCGTGGTGCTCGGCCACACAGGCAATTACCTTATCGGGCAGTTGGTAACGTTTCAACAAATCGACGCCCAGACCTACATGGCTTCCCTCCTCTTCGGTGATAACCTTGCCAATATCGTGCAAGAGACAGCCCAACCTGACTAATTTGACATCCGCTTTTAGCTCGTAAGCCAAAGCAACCCCGATTTTGGTTTCCTCGATGGTATGCTGGGCCAAATTCTGGCCATAAGAAAAACGGTACTTGAATTTACCAATCAATTTAACCAGCTCGATTGGCAAATGGTAAACACCGACTGCCTGACAAATCCTTTTCCCCTCCTCAAGAAGAACTTTATCCATTTGGGTCTGGGTCTGGGAAACAACTTCTTCAATCCTTGAAGGCTGGATTCTGCCATCACGAATCAATTTCTCTAAAGAAAGTTTGGCAATTTCCCGCCTGACCGGATCAAAAGAAGAAAGCCTAACATCGTTGGTTTCATCAAGTTCAAGTTCGACTCCGGTAGCTCTCTCAAAAGCGCGGATATTTCTCCCCTCACGGCCGATAATTCTTCCTTTAATTTCTTCATCTGCCAAACGAATAGTAGAAACGGTGTATTCGGCAACCCAGTCAACTACTCCATGCCGCAAGGCGTCTACTAAAATTTCTTTTGCCAGCTCGGTCTCCTGGCTTTTGATTGACTCTTTTGTCTCTTCAACTTTTCTCGATATCCAGCCAACCATCTTTTTTTCGACCTGGTCGACAATTTGCTTCTTAGCCTGATCCTCATCAAGACCAGAAATCTGCTCTAACTTTTTAGTCTCCTCTAACCGGAGAGCGTCTAACTTCTCTTTATCCTCCCTTAAAGAACTCTCCAATTTTTCTATTCTGGTCTCTTTCTCCTGAAGAAAATGCTCTTTTCCCTCCAATGATTTTAATCTCAAATCTAAACCCCTCTCCCTCTGTCTTAACCTTTCCAAAAGGTCAAGAATCCTTTTTTCCTCCAAGGATTTTTTAGCCGGCTGAAGTTTTTTCTTAGCCTTAAATTTTTCAGAAGGAACCCGAGGAGGCTGCTCCTGCAGTAAAGACAAAGGCGCGGGAACGGGAACAGGTGGTTCTTTCTTTTTGAATCCACCAAAAATACCAAATAACCGGCGCGGAATTATATTGATCATCTAATCCTCCTTTAAAAACTTTAAAAAGAAGAAAAATTTTATTAAGCATAATTTCTCCTTGAACCCTAATATTTTACCACGCAGTCAAAGTTAAATCACTTGGCAATTATCGCAAAAACTCAGGAGTCTAAGGAAGCTTTGTCTACAGCGGCTAAGATTTCTCCCTTCAATGATTGGGCCGTTTTTTCGTTTTTATCTAAAAACTCCTTAACCGCTTCTCTTCCTTGTCCTATATTTTTCCCCTGATATTTGAAAAAGGCTCCGCTCTGTTTAACCACATCAAAAGCCAAGGCGGCATCAAGCAAGCTGCCGGATCTTGAAACTCCACCCCGATTTAAAATCTCGAACTCCGCGTCTCTGAACGGAGGAGCCACTTTATTTTTCACCACCCTCGCTTTGTGGAGCGAACCAACAACCACACCCTCACTATTTTTAACCGCTGTTTTTCTCCTTAGGTCAATTCTGACCGAAGAATAAAACTTCAATGCTAATCCTCCGGAAGTGGTCTCCGGGTTACCAAAGAAAACGCCGATCTTATGCCTGATTTGATTAGTAAAAATAACTACTGTTCTCGATTTTGAAATTGCCCCGGTCAGTTTTCTTAACGCCTGGGACATCAGTCTTGCCTGAACACCGATGGAGGCATCTCCCATCTGGCCCTCTATTTCCGCCTTTGGCACCAAAGCGGCAACGGAATCTATCACAATTACGTCTAAACCTCCCGATCTGACTAAAGTCTCGACGATTTCCAGCGCTTGTTCTCCCGTGTCCGGTTGGGAAATCAGAAGATTGTCAATGTCTACCCCAATTACCTTTGCCCTCTGGGGGTCTAAAGCGTGTTCGGCATCTACAAAAGCGGCGACACCGCCTTGTTTTTGGGCTTCAGCAATAACATGGAGACAAACGGTTGTTTTTCCTGAGGCTTCCGGACCGTAAATCTCGCTAACCCTACCCCTGGGAAGTCCGCCTACCCCCAAAGCAAGGTCTAAAGTGAAACAACCGGTAGAAACAACATCTATTTTGAGCTTCGCCTGTCTTTCACCCATCCTCATAATCGCTCCCTTGCCGTATTGTTTTTCAATTTGCGCCATTGCCGCCTCTACCGCCTCCTTTTTGTGCTTGATTTCGTCTTTTTGTTTAGTCATAACTTCCTCTTTAACTTTGGAATTAACTAATCGATACTCTTATTTTCTAACATAAAAAATGTTAAAAAACAACTTGACCGGCAACGAACCCCCTTAACTCGGCGAAGGTCTGCCACATTTTTTTTCTAATCAAGACATCCTCAAAAAATTCATCCGGTACCCCGGTATCTTTAAGGATTAATTCCGGCAACGCTAAAAACAATTCTTTCATTCGAGAGTAGTCCTTCTTCTTCAAACTCTCTTTCGCCAGAAGGAGAAATCTTTGGTATGAGGCCTCTAAATCTTTGGTGTCGAAAAGGTTTTTAATAATTTCCCTGTCCTTGTCGCCAAAAACGCTCTTTGCCCGTAAAACGGAAATCCAAGGATCAATGTTAGAGCCTTCGATCAATTCTTTTAAAGGTCTCTCCATCTTGTTAATGGTAACCCAAACGGACTTTTGCCAAAGAACAAATCCCAAATCTTTGATCGTCCTCCGAAAAAAATCCCGAACTTTCCTCTTTTCTTCCGGGATATCAAAGAAAACTATCAGCCACCAGCCATCCCAAGAGTGAGGAGCGGAAAAAAAGCGGAATTTTATCTCAAACATATCTTGCCACCATTTATCGTTTAGATTCAGGAAAAGTTTATCTTGTTTGAGGCTAAGGGCTTTCTTTCTCTTTAGACTATTAAAGACAGGTCTTCCTGTCTGCCCTTTCTTATTGATTTGATCCAGATACCTTTTAACCTCCTCAAAAGGAATTTGTTGAAATTTCACTCTTCCCGGCAGTCGAGCATAGTCGTGGATCAAAGCGGTCATATCTACAAAAGAAAGAAGAGATAGAACAACGAGGTCCTTAAAGGAAACCGTGCGGCGCCAACTACCGGTCCGCCACTTTTTAACTGATGGCATGTTTTTAGTTTAGCAAAAATGGTTCTCTCATTTCAACGATCGTTGAAATGAGAGAACGGAATTATCCTATCCTCCAAACCGCATCAAACCCGAACTATCTTGAGGAGGCTTTACCCAAAAGAGGCTTTTTAATCAGATTAACTACTTAAAACTTAAGTGTCTATTTGAATATTTGCTATAATATCCATGGTTAAAGATTCAACGGGGCGTGGCGCAGTTGGCTAGCGCGTTCGCATGGGGTGCGAAAGGCCGCCGGTTCGAGTCCGGCCACCCCGACCAATCTTCACAGTTCACCCCGTCATCCGACGGGGCTCTGGGGCCGTACTATCTTCGAAATGAAGCTCCACAGGCGTAAACCCAGATTTTCTTGGTTCGTGTATAAAATTCGCTTCG
>Ga0180009_10006963_pt1 | contig 11707 bp, 10 predicted proteins | sample OS_PC_MetaG_FD_123537 | JGI IMG/M metagenome (GOLD analysis project Ga0180009, IMG submission 123537) | Groundwater microbial communities from the Aspo Hard Rock Laboratory (HRL) deep subsurface site, Sweden - OS_PC_MetaG | ecosystem: Environmental > Aquatic > Deep subsurface > Groundwater...
TGAAATGGCGCGAAATTTCATCTTGACCCGATCGTTTTGGGGGACTAAGATGCCTCTACCGTGCCGAGATAGCTCAGTCGGTAGAGCAGCGGACTGAAAATCCGCGTGTCCACAGTTCGATTCTGTGTCTCGGCATCTGTTAATCAAAGGACTTGCCCAGCACTGGCAAGTCCTTTTTTGTTGGTCGGCGCCTAAAGGCTTCTTCCCAGATGGGTCGAGTACCAGGGACGATACCTACATAGCCTCGGGCGCCGTCGACTTCTAGTGTGCGGGGCGTCCCGGAGGTGGAGGTTTCAGGTCTACGGGGAGCTATCTTCAAGAAGTGTTTTAAGGAGGTGCGGGTTACTTTCTTAGACCAGTGCCAGTTATTCGATCTTGGGCTCCCCTGTCCAGATGTTTCTTAAAGAAATCTTCTCTGAAATGTTGATCCAAAGGCTTTTGTAGCCCGACTTTCATTAGAAGGGTTTCAAAGGAGACGCCAGATTCTCTATGACCGAGAAGCGCCAATGCACGAATTGCAGCTCCATCAGCGGTGCAGAACAAGGTATCCTCCATTTCCGTCCTGCCGCTTATTATTAGGGCAAGTGCCTCAGTTTCACCAGCATCCAGCCCTTGCAAGGTTGCATAGTCGAGGATGTTTTGAAGCCTTTGAAGCTCAAAAGCTGTCGCGGCCACCTCTGAAAGCATTCCTGATTTTACAGATTGCTTGATCAAAATAGGGCCGCGTTCACCTGTCTTTTTCGTATCGAAGTAAAATGCTTCATTTTGAACAACAGTTGAAGGAACCACAGCCCTAATCTTATCCAGAAGACTATCCCAAATCCCAAGCGCATGCGCCTCAATCACGATAACTGCATCAAGCAGCACATAGATCGATTTTTTTGTGGGTTTCGCGGTCATCGAAGTCATATCTCAGGAGAGTTTCAGTGACATCCGGGAGAGTCGTCTCCAACAGTTGTGCTAACCGTGCTCGGGAAAGCCGGCTTTTTTGGTACGCAACGAAGGCAAGCCTAACGAAACGTTCCGGCAATGCCGGAGGGTCCCACCAAGATGCTGACATTGTGGTTTTATCCATTTTGCGGAAGTGCATGTCGCCAAGTACGGAGTCCACGGTATCTCTATTAATCAACCGCAAGCTCAAGAGCCGGTATAGGAGGGCCTCGGTGGAAACGTCAAACTCTCGCGCGATTCCTATAAGGTCGCTATATTCAATTTGGTTTTCTTTGGCACGTTCTTGTATTTCAGCCGCTACGGAGTCAGCCGGCAGCAAAAGGCAGGACGCAAAAGAATTGGCAATCTTCTCAATCTTCTCCCACAGATCTTTGTCCTCTTGAAGCTGAGTTGCCGGGATACTGTTCCAAGTCACTAAATGGAATAGCTCATGAGCGAAGTTGTAATTTCTGCGCCAAGGAGCCTCTTTCCTGTTCATCAGAATGGCTGGTCCGAAGTCCCCGATAGTCGCTGCGGCCGAGCCTGCCTCCAAGTCATCATACCAGACCTTTACTCCGTATCGATCTTCTAATGTTTTTTCCAAAGATGCTGTAGGTCGTTCTCCCAGACTAAATTCTCTCCTAATGTCATCCGCAAGTTTAGGAGCATGACGAAAATCTATACCTTGCGGATCGACCTCCTTCTGTGGGAAATGCCGTGATCGAGTGGTGCCGCTCAAATCTTCTAACAACGCATATTCCTTGCAATGTTTGAGAAACTGCGCTTCTTTAACCTCAGCCTGATTAGATGGCAGAACCCTCCAAAGGACGGGCTGATCAACCCCCAAGTCCTCTTGTGCTAATAGATCGGTCACGTCAATAAAGAGGGCTCTTCCCAGTTTTGCCAGTTCCCAGGCTTTAACTTCACGCTCCCCCCGCTCAATTTGGGAAATGATCTGGGAGGAATTGACCCCTATTTTCTTAGCGAGCTCCTCTTGGGTAAACTTTAGCGTCTTCCGTCGCTCGCCAACTCGTTGGCCTAAGATTTTGGCAAACTCGTTCTCCATCTGAGTCTCCTATTTAAGGATTCATTGAATTATCCGTACATCACATAGCAAATATTAACAAAAAAATCAAGCAAATCTTGAACTCTTGTTCTTCAAGTTCACTATTTTCCGATGAAGGAGGATAGGATGTTGGGTACGCCATTGTGCCTATTTTGTGCCCACGGCACCCACTTTTTTCAAAATAAGCCTAACATTTTCCAACAATAGAACGAACAAAAAAGCCAGTGAATCAGGATAATTACCTGAACTCACTGGCTTTTGAAGTTTGCCCTTATCGGACTGAAAATCCGCGTGTCCACAGTTCGATTCTGTGTCTCGGCATCCGAAAAGACAAGGACTTGACCATCGCCGGCAAGTCCTTTTTTTTCGGTTCACATGGGGTGCACTGGAGCAAAACCAACGCGGGAAATGGACAGCGGATGCTCATAGCAATCGGCTCTGACACCAGTCAACAAAGATAGGAGCTGTTGCGCGCCGGGATACCGTATTCGTAGCCGGAAAATACGTGTTTCACCCGATATACACCTTACCTAACCAGACCTATATTTGAAAAGCAGGTAGACTATCTGCCCTTTTGAGCAGGGCATTCGCCTAGACAGAGTGAAGCTCCCCGCGCTTCTCCACCCTCCGCAGTAGCCTGCTACGGAGGACGGGCGCGAGGGGCATCTGTGGCAAAGCCATGCGGAACTGCGCCGAAGCCAACCCGGCTTCGCCCCCCTCCGCAGTTGCACTGCTACGGAGAACGGGCGCACGGGGCATTTTGGCGAAGGCGAGTAAAGAACCGGGCCTGAAGGAGGAGACGATGAAACGGCTGCTTGCCATGTTTCTTGCAGGATCATTCCTGCTCATTTTTTCCATGCTCGTGCACCAGGACCTTGCCCGAGCGCAAGGCGCCGCCTCGCCACCGGAGATTAGCCCGGGTGTGGCGGTGCTCCGCCCCACCGAGGGAAACATTGCCCGCGGGGTGGTCCGTTTCACCAAGGTCGAGGGTGGCGTCAGGATCGTTGCCAAGATACAAGGGTTGAAACCAGGAAAACACGGCTTTCATATTCATGAATTCGGGGACTGCAGCGCCCCGGACGGCACCTCGGCCGGCGGGCACTATAACCCCCTGGGCCAAGCCCACGCAGGGCCGGATGCGGAAAAGCGCCATGTCGGGGATCTGGGCAACATCCTGGCCGATGCAGGAGGCTTCGGGACCTATGATCGCGTCGACAAACTCCTGCGAGTGAACGGCCCTGATTCTATTTTGGGACGAGCCGTCGTCGTTCATGCGGGGGAAGACGACTACGTGAGCCAACCCACAGGGAATGCCGGCGCCAGGGTGGCCTGCGGGGTGATCGGCATCGCCAAGGATTAGGAACCATCTATTCGGGCAACATGCGTATGGAAGGCCCTTTTCCCTCCAAAAACGCTATCAAGATCACAGCGTTTCGCAGCTCCCTGGCCGCCTCATGAAAGCCGATAGACGAAGGCAGTTATGACGGCCCAAGCCAATATCCCCACGGTCACAACCATACAGGAACCTGAAAGCACCTTATGAGAGAGCCCTTCTCTTCGTCTTTCGTGATAGCCGAGTAAGGCCCCAAAAAGGATGCCCGCCAAGAGGCCGCCACCGTGCCCCCAGTTGTTGATCCCCGGCACCAACAGGCCAAAAAGAAAGATCCCCAAAGCCCAACCTGCGACCTGTTTGTAAATCGTCTGCCCGTAGACCCCTCCCCGGCTCTTGCCGTAGTAGAGGGCGGCCCCGATGAGGCTGCAGATCGCAGCGGAGGCCCCGATAGTGAAGCGCACGCCCGCGACATAGGAGACGAAAAAACCAAGGATGCCGCCCACGGTGTAAATGCTGAACATCCGATGGGTTCCGAATTCCCGAATAATAAAGGGCGCCAGTTGCCTGAAGGCAAACATATTGAAGAAAATATGCAGGATGCCCCCGTGGAGGTAATTGGCAGAGACAAGGGTCCACCACCGATCAAACTGGCTGATGGGGATAGTCCCCGTTGCGCCCATGAGGAAAAGACCTCGATTTGATGGAGAGAGGAAGGAGAAGGGATTCAGCCTGAGGGTTGACGTCGAGGCATCAATCAAGATAGAGACCAAGTATAGCCCTATGTTGCCGTAGATGATGACCTTCACGATCTGGTCGGCGTCTCGGAATCCCCGCGTCAGCAGGTTATTTTTCCACCACGATCCGGGATTGGACACGCCGCAATAGGGGCATCGCGCCTCATTCCTGCTGATCAACTTCCTGCAATTCGGACAAAGGATGGAGCGTCTCGGTGAACTCATCAGAGTTTATCCTTATAGAGTGAAGCTCCCCGCGCTTCTCCACCCTCCGCAGTAGCACTGCTACGGAGGACGGGCGCGCGGGGCATCCTGGCGAAGGCGAGTGGAGATATGAGCTTTTCAAGAACCACAGATTCAGTTCACGAAAGATATCCTACCGCTGATGTAAGTGTCAACAATGACGGCTTCGTAAAAAGTCGGAAAACAGTGTTTTTGGTCATTCCGGCCCCGCATCTAATGCGGGATAAACTCCAGCCGGAATCCAGTATATTCAAGGAGTTATAAAACTCATGGACTCCGGTTTTCACCGGAGTGACGACTTTTTACGAACGCATCAACAATGAGGAGGGGATATACGAGAGATATGTGCGGAGAACAGATATCGCCCTTGGGGAGGGAAGCAGATCTCTTTTTCAGGGGCGGATGTGTATAGGAACCTGTTTTAAGAAGGGGCCTATTCCCTCGAACTTTTCACGGCGTTATTCTGTGGAGACATGACGGAAGACCGGGGCAGGGCTTTCGAAAACTCACTTCAACAGCTTCTTGAAATCCCCATTGCCCTTAAGTCTTTTGAAGTTATCGCTCAACCCTGCTTTGTTCTTGTAACCAGGATCAATTTCTATGGCCTTTCGCAGTGATAAAAAGGCTTCTTCTTTCTCACCCTGAAAACCGCAAACATTGGCCAGATTGTACCACGCCTCAGCAAGCCGGGGCTTTATCTCCAATGCCTTCTGGAAGGCCTTTTTCGCCTCCTCGTATTCCCGGCGCTCGACAAAGTCTTTTCCCTTGTTGTTCCAGGCCTGCGCAAGATCTTTCTTGGCGGGTTCGCCCTTTCCCGAGCTCGTCCTCGGGCTTTTCTTCACATCTTTCCCCTGAAGCTCAAAGGCGCGATCATCCAGGTTCCTGCGATCTTCTCTCCTGCGATCTAGCCCCGAACGTCGGTCGTAACCATTTCTTCGATCATTAGGATCGGCAAACATCTCGACTCAACCCCCTACGCAGCTCTTCAGAATCCAGCAAACGCCACTTCGGACAACGCATAGGCTCCCACTGACAATTCCATGCAATAATGAGAGGCCCTCACTTTCCTCAGCATCAGCTCACCACGATGAGAAACCCGGGTCTTTCCCCACAAAGCCCCAACCCCCCCTTTTAATCAAAAACAAACACGGCACATCTAATGATCAGGACTTGGGCAACAGCTTGTCAATTGTGAACCCTTTGGATCTCAAGGTCCACCAGGTATTGGCCCATCAACGGTCCCCGAATGTTCTTCTTGATCTTTCTGATCCTTGTCTCCAGGAACTCGGATGGCCGACTCAAGTCCGTCTCATAGTATTTCATGTTTAAAGAGTACCCCACCTTTAAGCGATCAAGGATATGGCGATCCCCCTTGACCACAAAACACATGTAAGTGGGCGCCTTGTGCCAGACCCTGAATTGGCAGTGGCGGTCATATCCATCCATAGGAAATGCGACGGTAAAACCCTCCTCCACCTGCCTCAGAGAGCCCCCGCCTCTTTCCACGACTTGTTTGGCGGTTGACGATGCGTTCATGGTTCCCCCTCGAGATCCCATACCTCGATCCATCCCGGGATCCCCTCGCTTTTTTCCATGATGAAGGCTGAAAACAAACCCAGCCTTCTGCCAACCGGAGATCCCCTCAGGACGCGCTTAAGAAGTCATGGGTCTCTTCTTAAATAAAATTACTACTAATTATACATATTTATTACTATTTGTCAACTATGTTTTTATAAATTGACCTAACTGTATATAATCTATCTATACCATAGATCATCCTCTTCCGAAACGGATCCATGCCGAGGATGAACCATGGCGTTTGCCGGCCGTTGGATCAGGGCAGGCAGGTCGTGCGGAGGAGGTCAAAGCCCTGCCCAAGACTGAGAGGGCGTTGCCGGTCGTATGGGTTGTCAAAAAAAAGAAGGGTTGTATCCGGGAGAGGATCCCGGATACAACCCAATCTTGTGAAGAGAGGATGGATCTGTTCAGCCCTCCTTCTCGAAGGGCCCCATGTTACATCATGCCGCCCATGCCTCCCATGCCGCCCATGCCTCCGCCCGGCGGCATACCCGGCATCATATCTTCCTTGTCCTTCGGTTTTTCGGCCACCATCGCCTCTGTGGTCAGCAGCAGGCCGGCCACGGAAGCGGCGTTCTGCAGGGCGAACCTCGTGACCTTGGTCGGGTCCATAATCCCTGCCTTCATCAGGTCTTCAAACTGACCCGTTTCCGCATTGAAACCGAAAGCCCCTTTTCCTTCCTTGACCTTTTCCACAATCACAGAGCCTTCAGCGCCGGCGTTATTTGCGATCTGTCGGATCGGTTCCTCCAGGGCCCGGATAACCAGCTTGACGCCGCTCTGCGCCTCTCCTTCCAGTTTGATCTTGGAAAGCGCCGGGACAACCCTTAAGAACGCCACACCGCCACCCGGAACGATCCCTTCTTCGACCGCTGCCCTGGTGGCATTGAGCGCGTCCTCGACCCTCGCCTTTTTCTCCTTCATCTCCATCTCGGTGGCGGCCCCGACATTAATCACGGCTACGCCGCCCACCAGCTTGGCGAGTCTTTCCTGAAGCTTTTCTCTGTCATAATCTGACGTGGTCTCATCGATCTGCGCCCGTATCTGCTTGACCCTTCCTTCCAGATCCTTGCGACTCCCGCCGCCGTCGATGATCGTGGTGTTGTCCTTGTCTATGTTGACGGTCTTGGCGGTGCCCAGGTCATTCAGGGTCACAGTCTCCAATTTCAGCCCCAAATCCTCTGAAATCACCTTCCCGCCGGTAAGGGTAGCGATATCTTCCAGCATCGCCTTTCTTCTGTCTCCGAAACCGGGAGCCTTCACTGCAGCGCACTGCAGAGTGCCTCTCAGTTTGTTGACCACAAGGGTCGCCAAGGCCTCACCCTCCAAGTCTTCCGCTATGATGAGGAGGGGCTTCTGCATCCTTGCAATCTGCTCCAGTATCGGGATCATATCCTTCATACTGCTGATCTTTTTCTCATTGAGCAAGATATAGGGTTCGCTCATGGTGGTCTGCATCTTCTCGGGATCGGTCACAAAATAGGGAGATAGATAGCCGCGATCGAACTGCATGCCCTCTACGATCTCCAGAGTGGTCTCCATGCTCTTGGCCTCTTCTACGGTAATGACGCCTTCCTTCCCGACCTTGTTCATGGCCTCGGCGATGATGTTGCCGATGGTCGAGTCGTTGTTGGCAGAGATGGTTCCTACTTGAGCGATCTCTTCTTGATCCTTCGTCGGTTTGGAGAGCTTCTTGAGCTCCTCAACGGCCGTCTCCACAGCCTTCTCTATGCCTCTTTTGATGGCCATGGGGTTGACACCGGCCGCCACGAGTTTTGACCCTTCCCTGTAAATGGCCTCAGCCAATACCGTTGCAGTCGTTGTCCCATCGCCGGCGACATCCGATGTTTTGGAGGCCACTTCCTTCACCATCTGTGCGCCCATGTTTTCAAATTTATTTTCCAGCTCAATCTCTTTTGCAACCGTCACGCCATCTTTGGTGATATTCGGGGACCCGAAGCTCCTATCCAGAAGGACATTTCGTCCCCTGGGTCCCAGGGTGACCTTGACTGCATCAGCCAGGGTTTCAACCCCTCTCAGAATTGATTCCCTCGCCTTTTGGCCGTACTTAATATCTTTTGCCATTTCAAACCCCTCCTTCGATTTACGATTTATTTGTAGTTACTTGGTCGTAGTCGCAGCACAAGATCGATTATTCCACTATCGCAATGATATCGTCTTCTCTCATGATGAGGTGTTCCTCACCGTCAATCTTAATATCGGTCCCGCCATATTTTGCAAAGAGCACCCGGTCCCCCTTTTTCACCTCAAGGGGCAATTTCTTGCCGTTGTCCAGGAGCCTGCCGCCTCCTACAGCGACGACTTTTCCTTCCACCGGCTTTTCCTTCGCTGTGTCAGGGATGATGATCCCTCCCTTCGTCTTTCCTTCCCCTTCAACCCTCTTGACAATGACGCGATCATGCAATGGTCTGACTTTCATTTTCATTCTCTCCTTCCCTTCTTTATATAGTATTAGGTATTTGGCCTAGCGCACCAAGAGTGCTTAACATGAAAAACCCCTGCCTCAAAAATCCCCCAATTCACCCTTTCTTCCTGTCGGCTGTCTTGGGCTGATCTTCAATGGCAAGGTCATCTTTTTCGGGAAAACCGGATCTCAGAATCAAAATTAATGAGTAAAATTAACAACAGAGGACCAAAAGTCAAGCCCGGCACCCAAAAAAAACCTCTAGACAGAGACCTTTTTGATCCGCCTCCATTTTCGGAGTTGCAAATAAGGGTGCTCTTGGCATAAACTATTGACTTACTTTCAAAACCTCCCTTTGGAGATCTCTTTTGCTGTACGCTCGAAGAGAAGGTGTGAATGACAAATAGATACGGCAACATACTCGATCAGATAGGGAAAACGCCCCTCGTACCCATAAGACGCCTCTGCCCTAACAAGGGTGTTGAAATCCTGGCAAAATTGGAGTCCTTTAACCCCGGGGGATCCGTCAAGGACCGACCTGCCCTCACCATGATCGAATATGCGGAAAAAACAGGGGAACTGACAAGAGACAAGGTCATCCTTGAAGCCACCAGTGGTAATACGGGGATCGGCCTCTCGCTGGTCGCCGCGGTAAAAGGTTATCGCATCCTGTTGGTCATGGCCGAGTCCGTCAGCGAAGAGAGGAAAAAGATTCTGGGCGCCATGGGTGCGGATATGCATTTCACGCCCGCCCACCTGAGCACGGACGGGGCCATCGAGTTTGCATACAATCTCGCAAGGGAGGACTCGGACAAGTACTGGCTTGCCGATCAGTTCAACAACGATGCGAACTGGATGTCGCACTATGACGGGACGGCCCAGGAAATCTGGGCGCAGACGGACGGTCATCTCGACTTCATCGTCTCCAGCATGGGTACGACTGGGACCTTAATGGGCCTTTCGCGTCGGTTCAAAGAGATCAAGCCCGAGGTGGAGATCGTGGGTGTCGAACCTTACATGGGACATAAGATCCAAGGGCTCAAGAATATGAAGGAATCCTATCGTCCAGGGATCTACGAAAAGAGCCGGGCCGATCGGATCGTCAATGTCGATGACGAGGAGGCCTACCAGACGGCAAGGATGCTCGCCAAAAAGGAGGGGATCTTTGTAGGTATGAGTTCGGGCGCCGCCATGGCGGCAGCCTTGAGAATTGCCAGGCAGATCAAGAAGGGCCGGATTGTGGTCATCCTGCCTGACGGGGGGGAAAGGTATCTCAGCACCTCCCTCTTCCTCGATAAAAAGGCCTCGGGACTTTCCGTTTACAATACGTTCAACCGAAAAAAAGAGCCCTTCATCCCCATCCAAGAAAATCGTGTCACCCTCTACACCTGCGGCCCCACCCTATGTCAGTTGATCCATATCGGGCATTGCCGGCGTTTCATATTTGCCGACCTCGTCAGGCGGTATCTGGAATTGAAAGGTTACGCCGTCACCCATATCATGAACGTTACGGACCTGGACGACAGGACCATCGAGGGGGCCGAGAGGGCAGGGGTGCCCCTGAAGGATTTTACCGAAGGTTACTATCGCGAGTTCCTGCAAGACCTGGAGGCTATTCACATCAAGAAGGCCTCTGAATACCCCAGGGCCAGCGAGCACGTGGATGACATGGTTCAACATACCCGGAAACTCCTCGAAAAGGGATTTGCCTATGAGAAATTCCGGTCTGTCTATTTCGACATATCCCGCTTCAAGGATTACGGCAAGCTGTCCAGGATCGACCTGAATAAGATTCGGGTTGGCAAAACGGTTGATTTGGAGGAGTACGAAAAAGAGAATCCCAGGGACTTCACCCTTCTCAAGAGGTCCACCCTGAACGAGCTGAAACGAGGCATCTTCTACCAAACCGATTGGGGAAACGTTAGGCCGAGCTGGCATCTCGAGTGTCCTGTGATGGCCATGAAGTACCTTGGACAGACCCATGACATACACACAAGCGGTGTGGACCTTGTCTTTCCCCACCACGAGAACGCGATCGCCATTGCGCAGGCTGCGACAGGGAAGCCTTTCGCCAACTACTGGCTCCACAGTGAAATCGTGATGGTCAACGGCAAGAAACCTTTGGCCACCAAGGACATCGATGCCTACCGGTTGAGGAAGATACTCTCCAAGGGATACACCGGCCGAGAAATACGATATTGGCTGTTGAGCCATAACTATAATAAACCCATCTCCTTTTCCCTGCAGAAACTGGAAACAGCCAAAAAGACGCTTTCTCACATCGACAAATTCGTAGAAAAGCTTCACTTCTGCGCAAGCGGCGAACCTTACCCGGGAACGGATCAACTCGTCTACAATTTTAGGCACAAATTCACCGAGTCTTTGGACGACGACTTCAACATCGCGAGGGGGCTGGCAGCCCTCTTCGGCTTCATCCGGGAAATCAACCGGATCATGGATGGGGCCGGACTGTCACCTTCAGACAAGGAAAAGATAAGGGAGGCCTTAAAGGAGATCAACTCGGTCCTCGGAATCATGGATCTGGAACCACCGGAACAAGACAGGAAAGTTGAGGGCCTAGTCAAAAAGAGGGATGAGGCGAGAAGGGCAAAGGATTGGGCCACAGCTGATCGTCTCCGCCAGGAATTGAGGGAAATGGGAATAGAGCTCATTGACATGAAGGACTCGACCATGTGGCGCAGGCAGGGGGATCCGGAATCCCCTTAGGTTGGCAGGTTGCTGAAACACGACCCCGGCAGGGGCAACTTTAAATATGGGAGGGTAAGCCATGGTATGGAAAAAGCGATGTCTCGTCTTGATCGCACTACCTTGGTTTCTTTGGGTAGGGTCCTCTTCCGCTTCGGCTCAAGGGGATTACGCCCGCGAAACGCTTCGGGGCCTTGCGGGTGTCCGTGTGAACATAGAATTGACCGTCTCCAGTGAAATAGAGGTCAAGGGTCTATCCGAGCGGATTCAATCGGATGTAGAATCAAAGCTGGAGGGCATGGGAATCAGGGTCCTCTCAAAGGAAGAGGTTTTCACCGTGAAAGGGGGGCCTCTTCTCTTGGCCAGGGTCGATCTCATGAAGCATGATGGGAAATATGTCTCGTTCATCCTGATGCAACTCTATCAACATGTCCTCCTGATCGGGGAACCCCGTGAGGCGACCTATCCTGCAGTCACATGGTCGACCGACGGGCTCATGGCCGTCTTATCTGCGCTGGAAGACCTGCGCGGCCTTGTGCTCGAAGAGGCGGGCCGATTCGCCCAAGAATTCCTGCAGGCGAACCCAAAATGAAGCCATCGCCCTAAACCCTGTCCCGTTTCATCTCTTGCGAGAAGAGAAAGGGACTTGAAGCTTGCCAAAGGATGGGTTCTGTGAAAAGGGGCGTCTTGAA
>Ga0180009_10006964_pt1 | contig 11706 bp, 9 predicted proteins | sample OS_PC_MetaG_FD_123537 | JGI IMG/M metagenome (GOLD analysis project Ga0180009, IMG submission 123537) | Groundwater microbial communities from the Aspo Hard Rock Laboratory (HRL) deep subsurface site, Sweden - OS_PC_MetaG | ecosystem: Environmental > Aquatic > Deep subsurface > Groundwater...
AACCTGACTGTAGTGGTTTGGGAACCATCCATTTGCCCAGTAGTCCACGTCTCCCAGGGTGACTGCTTTATAGAAAAGAGAGTTCTGCAGTTCTTTGGTTCGTTTTACATCATAGCCAAGTGTTTCCAGTGCCTTGCGAATAAGTGCCTCCTGAAAATAGCCCGTGTTCCAGGTTGCTCTTGCGGGCTGAGCTGATTTGTCTTTTCCGGGCAGTTTCTGATAACCCAAAGCTGGAAAAGACAACACCACCAGTGTGATTATTCCGACAATCAATTGCTTCATTTTTACCTCCAGAAATATGGTTTGTATGAGAACATCATGTAACAATCCTGAGTACCAGCCACGGATGGTTACAGAGTCTTATTCTCATGCTTTGTTGTGCCCCGACACCGGGGCATCTTGATTATGATGAAGATTTATTCTGCCCCATGCCCTGTGTGATCCGATCGAGAACCATCGCCAACAGCACAATGCCAAGCCCGCCAGTTGTCGCCAACCCGATATCCAGGTTGTTCAATCCCTGGAAAACAGGCATTCCCAGTCCCCCCGCACCGATTAGTGCCGCAATAACCACCATCGACAGCGCCATCATGATGGTTTGATTCAAACCAGCCATAATGGAAGGCCATGCCTGGGGAATTTGAACCTTGAGCAGTACCTGGGCCGGTGTGGCCCCGAAGGCTTCACCCGCCTCCACCAGTTCAGGATGAACCTGCCGGATACCCAGGTTTGTCAGTCGTACAATCGGTGGCATGGCAAAAACAAAAGTTGCGATTACACCGGAAACGGTCCCGATACTGAACAGCATGACCACCGGAATCAGATAGACAAAAGCAGGTGTTGTCTGCATGGTATCCAGCAATGGACGCAACAGGGATTCAATACGATCGCTGCGACCGGAGGCAATACCGAGCGGGATGCCGACAGTGGCACAGAACAGAACAGAAAGGACAACCATGGAAAGGGTTGTCATGGTATCCTCCCAAAGACCGAGAAGACCAATAAGAACAAAGCTCATCACGACAAACACCGCAACCCGTTTCCCGGCATATTTGATTGTCGCGAGCGCAAAGAACAGGATGATCACCCAGGGATTGATGGTATTGAACAACCAGTCCAGGCCTTCCAGCGATTGTTCAACCGGGACCTTGATAAACTGGAAAAACTCTCGATAATTCTCCACCAGCCAATCCACGCCAGTTTGGATCCAATCATCCATGGGGATTACTTTATCTTCAAAAGTGTACCAACTCATAAATATTACAATAGTTTCAGTTGTTTCTCTGTAGCGTTCGGAGAAAAATATTTTTTGAAATAACACCAACATACTGCTTCTGATCATCGATGACAGGAATGGGCCAGGAACGCGTAACGACTTCGTCAATGATCTCCTGCATCGAGTGATTGATGTTGACCGGGCTGACATCTTCTAAAAAAGAGTCTGAAAAATCTACTGCTTCACTGTTATTGTTGATTTGCTCCTTCAAAGAATCCGTACTGACGATACCCATAAAACGCTTCTTTTTGTCTAAAACGTAGCCATACTCCCTGTCGTGGCTGATCAATCTTTGAAGTGCGGCTCGAGGTCCTTTCCCAGGGTAATTGATCACCGTTGTCTGGGTTTCCCGTGCAATATCCCCGGCGACCAGAATACTGGTCGGGTCAACACCTCTGAAGAACGCATGAACATAATCATTTGCCGGATTTTGCAGAATTTCGTCCGGTGTCCCTACTTGAACAATGCGACCCCCTTCCATGATGGCGATCCGGTCACCAATGCGCATTGCTTCGTCAAGATCGTGGGAGATAAAGACGATGGTCCGTTGGTGCTCTTCCTGTAAACTGAGCAATTGGTCCTGCATCTCGGTGCGAATTAATGGATCAAGCGCTGAGAACGCTTCGTCCATCAACAATATCTGCGGGTCAACTGCCAAAGCCCTGGCAAGCCCAACTCTCTGCTGCATGCCGCCTGAAAGCTCAGACGGAAGACTTTGTGCATATGCTTCCAGGCCTACCTGGGCTAATGCCTCCATGGCTCGGTCCAACCGTTTTGCTTTATTCACTTTGGCCAGTGACAGACCAAAAGCGGCATTTTCAATCACATTGAGGTGTGGCATCAATGCAAACGATTGAAATACCATACTCATCTGTTTTCGGCGCAGTTCCGTCAAGCCTTTGGCATCAAGATCCGCTACATTCAGTCCATTCACAAAGATGGACCCTGCCGTAATATTGATCAAACGGTTCAGCATGCGCACAAGCGTTGATTTTCCAGATCCGGACAGACCCATGATGACGAAAATTTCACCGGCATTAACAGTAAAGCTTGCATCCTGGACCCCAACCGTCATTCCTGTTTTCTTAAAAATTTCATCTTTGTCCATCCCCTGTTTTAAAAGCTTCAACGCTTTTTTAGGAGATGGACCAAAAATCTTATACAGGTTTTCGACTCTTATAATTTCTTCTGTCATGGTTTACTTGGTTTCCGCTTGGTTTTTCAGTATCTCTTTGGTTGGAGAACATGAATATACCTATACTGATTATAAAATTAGTAATAGTTTGAGTACAAATTGTTACATATGATAATATATGTGTCAAATCGTAACAACTGGAATTGGCGATTTATTAAAGGCTGTCACTCACGCCAGAAAAGCGCTGGAAGGTTTTCTTGTGGTCCCTTCGAATCGTGAGAGTGAGCCGGATGATAGGAAAAAGAGTTACCGAGGTGGTTGAAAAGCGCTATTCGCTGATGATCTGTCCAGCCTCCAGAACTGGACCAGCATCTATTTCTTCAGCCTCCATCAACTCAACAATTTTAGACAGAGACTGGGATATGGCAGACTGTTCCTGATTGGAAAGTCTCGACAGGGCACTGACCAGTTTATCCTGCAGCGGTGAAGGGGCTGATTTGGCGTACTCTTTTCCTCTTGTGGTGGGTGTTATTTTTACCAGCCTGCGATCTTTTACATCCCTTTTGCGGGCGATCAGCTTTTTATCTTCCAGACGGTCCAGGATACCAATAACCGTGCTTGGACTTAAATGAATCTTTTTCGCCAGAGCAGCCACTGTTATCATTTTACTCTCAACAATAGTCAACAGGCAGACCAGTTGTGGGGCTGTAATGGCATATTTTATACTTAATTGTTTTGAATAGAGATCCACTGCCCTCATGATTCTTCTCAAGTCCTGGAGAATCATCAAGTCATACCTTTTATCGGGGCTCACTTCTGATTTCCCGTTTGAGGGAAGCTTATCTGTCTTCTTGTTTCCGGCCATCGGTTATTATCGTTGGAAAAAGATTCCCAAGGCGTCATGCACCTTGATGCCTATTGTATTACTATTTTATGCGTTTTCGTGTAAAGTGCTTTCTCAACAGGTCTTTATAATTTCGGTTGTTTCCCCTCTATTTCTTAAATAAATAGCAATATATCAGAAGCTTGTTAAGACCCGTGCTTTCTTCCGCTAAAGGCCGGACAAACCAGGTGAATCGTTCCGCTGTGATATTTCGAAAAGACATTTCTTGACACGCAGGGACTTCTTTTTAGCATCCAGGCGCAGTTTCCAGGTTCTAAACAGCCACCATCCAGAAATCCCCAGAGAGGGGTATATAATGATAAAAAAAAGCATCTCAACTTTCTGGTTTATTTTAATACCGATTACCATTTCGGTAGTCATTCTATTTTCTTTTCTGACCGGCTTTGTATGAGAATAGGACCCCGGAAGAGACTGGTGTGAAGCCGTTTCAGTTGATTAGACGCGTTTCTAGATGATCTTGGCGAAATGGAGCGATAGAAACCCCGCCTGTCTGAGCGAAGCGAGTTGGGGTTTCAGTGACATGAGCCTTAGATCATCTTGAAATAAGTCACCCAACTGAAAGGGGTTCATATCAGTCGTGGGTCAACACCGCGATACCATTCTCATGTTTCGTTGTGCCCGCCCCGCGGGCATGGTGGTTTGTATGAAATAATGCCGATAAAATTACAACGGAAGAGGTTAATCGGTCCTTATAGGAAGTGGCAAAAGATGTCGAGCTGACAATCAGGACCCTGATGCTGAATGATCGGAGGCGGGTGCTGGGTTTTTATCGACTGATTGACGGATCGCGCGGTGATCAGAAAGTGATTGACCGGTTAAATGAGAGTGCCGCTTAACGAATTAAAAAGGTGGATCAGGTATTGCAACAACTGCAGCGGGAAGGGAAATTCCAGGTAACGGACAGAAAAACATTGATGGATTTGGATCAGCGCTATCGGGACCGGATGACCAATATCCATTTGCTGCCCAACCGTCTGGACATTAATACAACCATCTATCCTGCGCCCGTCGTTAGAGAGGAAAAACTGAAAAAGGTTGCACGCTTAAACCCGGATCGATACCCCCTGCCTGCGGAAATAGAAACCTACGTGATGGCAACAGGCAAGCGGTTTGAAGGACGCGTGGAGAAAGACGGGATGCCCTATTTTCAGGTGACGGCACCCATCCTGGCCGGTGCGGTCTGCATCAGTTGTCATACTTTTGCAGTGGAAGGGCAACCTCTGGCAGCCATAACGATTTTGGCCGACATGAGAAAACCCGAAGCTGCCGTCGGAACACTGGCACGCAGAGTGATTATATTTGGTGCGTCGATCATCAGTATCATCCTGCTCATTGTTACCCTGGTATCGCGAAGAATTGCCAGTTCCCTGGCGGGATTGAGTCACCAGACATTGCGATTCGGGGAAGGGGATTATGAAATTATGATTCAGTGCCGGAAAGGAACGACGGAGATCAAGAGTCTGGCACTGAGCTTTGAAGGTGCCAGAATCAAGATACACGATTTTATTCACGATATCCTGTGTAGCATGCCCGGCTTATTGTTTATCGTGAGTCCAGATGGGAGTGGTTGATCTAACGTTTCGAATACGACGCGTCAATCTAAAAACCAGATTGTATTTTCTCTATCAGACAGAGAGTTTTGTACTGGCCATCACCAGCCTCTCCTCAATATTGATCCGCTGCGGGCAAACCTGCATAGCTGCTGACAGATCCGTCTCTCCAAAATACCGTTTTGACGCGGGCAGATTCTGAAATAATTGTCTGGCCAATTCTGTTTTCCCGTAGCACTCATCATACATTAAAAACCGGAGTGTATCTGTAATGGCAATATCCCCGACAACCGCCTGTTCACAAAGATACGAACACCCTAGACAAGCCAGGTGCCCGGTTTTACCAGCCAGCTCGTTCAGCAGCTGTTTTTCTCGGGCAGTCAGGGCTATCGATGATTTTGCAGCCGCAATGTTCTCCCGGACTTCCTGAACACTTTGCATTTCGGAGACGATTGCATCGATCCGGTCATCCTCCCACACGGTTTTCAGCTTTGCCTGGGCCAGCGAAAAACGTTGGGATTGAAATTTCACCACACGTTCTTCCTTGTCAGAGACGCCACCCATCGTTTTCATGGCTATTAATCCAATACCTGCATTTTTACAGTCGTCAACGGCCTTATTAAGCCTGCTTTCACCGATTGTGCGGAAGTTGTATCGAAATAAAATAGCATCAATGCCGCCAGATTTGACAGCTTGCTGCATCAAAGCAGCAATATCGCCACTGTGATTGGAAAACCCAAAAAAACGGATTTTACCGGAACGTTTAAGCGTTTCACCTGCCTGGATGGAGTCCCGGTTCAGATAATCCGTATTGTTGATACCGTGCATGAGAAAAAGATCCAGGTAATCTGTCTGCAACTGGTCCAGGCATTTATCGACGTCCTTGATCAGCCCGTCTGCATTCCATGCACCTGATTTAGAGGTAATCCATAGTTTTTTGCGATCCCCGGACTGCTGGATGAAATTGGCAATAGCCCGATGGGAGGATCCCCATCCATATGAGAGGGCAGTATCCAGGGCAGTGACACCGCCATTGTAGCACCGGTGCAATATTTTATCATATACGGGATCCAGACTCTGAGAGGTCCCGAGTTGGAGAATCGGAATCTGAACCCCGGTCTTTCCCAGGTACCGTCGGGGAACCGGAAATTCCGCCCCAATCGCATCGGGCAGCAATGGTAAGAGCCTGCCGGAATGAACAAGTCCCAGACCGGCAGCAGATAACAGCGTGGATTGTATAAATCGACGTCTATCGATCAGTTGTTTCCTCATTCTAAAAACAAAAAAAAGGTTTACCTTTTCGTCCCAAGGTCGACTCGGGCCCGGATATGACTGGCAAATACATGGTTTCAGACCGGTAGGGAATGACATTCACTCATGTCAGGTATTGCTGCCCACAGACCTGGGTTTTGATTTGTTCTAAAATGAAAGATTGCTGTTAAACAGGGATAATGTTTCCAGAACCTTGTCTTCACCTACTTCGTTTTCGACCCCGAAGATAAGAAGGCCCTTGTGGCCAATGCCAAACCAGGTATTCAGGAAACGGTGCTGTAAAACCGAAAATGTATTTTCCTGTTTAATCATTCGATAATCGAAACGTTGTTCATTCAATACCTGATGGTACAGATCGATAAGCTTTTCAGAAGTGTGTTCGTGATGAATGAATATGCGGGCAGGTTTCGTTGCATCGGGATTACCGAACCAGAAGTTTTCCGCAAAGTCGAACTGAAACACATTTTTACTCTGGTGGGTAATATAACGACTGTCAACACCCATGCGACTGATGATTCTGTATCCTAAAGGCCTATCGGCCTCGTTTTCTGGAAGGGCAGCGAGTGTTTTCGCCAGTTCTTCCAGTTTTTGCCTGATAAAATCGGATTCCCTGCTGCCGGTCATTCTAAAAAAGAAGCGGCCCTTTCTGCCAATGGCACTGGAAGTTGTCACCAGATAGACCACTTCACCAAACATCCGAATTTCAGACATTTCAGACATATATTCGGAAAATAGTCCCAGACTGCCTTCCAGGTTGCCCTGATCATAAAGCTCAACCTGGATTTCGACAGCCGAATCCAGATGCCGGATTCTAAGTTGATGCAGGGTCTTGAAACCTTCCTGAATGAACTTATCCGCCTCCCCATTGATTATTTCAAACAATCGCCTCTGATCAGTTAATTTCTCCGCTTGTTCAGAAATCCAGCCACCATTAAGACAACCCGCTGGAAAAATGCCTAATTCAGCTGTTTTGACAGGCAGCAGGCTTTTTCCAGCATGCTGCTTCTGGACGATAGATTTTTGAGACCCGGAAGACGGTTGTTTTTCTGTATAGACCCTCTTTTTGGTATTGGAACCATCGTCCTGTCCAAAAACCGGGACTGTCATCCCGATCATGGTGATCAGGCCAATCACCTTGAAAATAACTTCAACCTGCTGGATCCAGATGCTGTTGAGGGTTCGTTGTTTTTTATTCAAAACTGGCTCCGGGGGGGTGCATGATGTTTGCGAACAGCGAAAGGATCAGTGAACACCTGGCTGGGGCGATCAACCCGGGCTCAATACAATCGGGTTTGCAACACGAAAATCAACTATAATGAACAGGGAACGCTGGACATTCCGACGATCTTACCCTTGATTTTATCTGAATAACGCGCTTTTCGCAAGATTGGAATGGATCAATGCGCATCATCCCAATCTTTGCAGAGTGGAGCAGGTGGGTAACGGGTTATGGTCGTTATTTTACTGAAGTGGTCATTTTGATCTAAACATCTCTGCGTATTCTCCATACCCTTCCTTCTCCAGATCCTCTACAGGTATGAATCGAAGGGAAGCCGAATTAATGCAATATCTGAGACCGGTCGGTGCTGGTCCGTCGTCAAACAGATGACCCAGATGGGAATCTCCGTGGCGACTGCGAACCTCTGTACGCACCATCAGAAAGCTCCGGTCCGATTTTTCCAGAACGTTTTGCGGGTTCAATGGTTTGCTGAAACTGGGCCATCCCGTGCCGGACTTGAATTTATCCAATGAACTGAACAGGGGTTCTCCGGAAACAATATCGACATAAATCCCGGGTTTTTTGTTGTCCCAGTATTCATTGTTGAATGCCCGCTCGGTGGCATCATGTTGGGTAACCTGATATTGAAGAGGGGTCAGCTTTTTTTTCAAAACAGCGTCGTCAGGCTTACTGTATGATGTTTTTTTCATTTTTGGGGTATTCGCTTTTGTTTCTTTTCCCCAGACACGGGACAAAAATTGATCCCGTCCTGAGTTATACCGATAATACTTATATCGCAGGGCATTGGTTTTATAATAGTCCTGGTGGTAGTCTTCAGCTTTGTAAAAACGAACCAGTGGGGTGATCTCGGTAACTATGGGCTTCTCAAAACGGGAAGATGCTTCCAGTGCCTTTTTCGATGCCTCCGCCTTTTGTTTCTGTTGCTCATCATGGTAAAAAATACCGGGCCGGTATTGGGTTCCCCTGTCAACGAACTGTCCATTTGCATCGGTCGGGTCCATAGTGCGCCAGAAGACATCCAGCAATTCATCATAGCTGACGATAGCTGGATCATAGTACACCTGCACAGCTTCTGCGTGTCCAGTCTGACCTGAGGAAACCTGACTGTATGTCGGGTTTTCAGTATGACCACCGGTATACCCGGATATAGCTTCAATCACACCTTCCACTTTTTCAAAATCCGACTCCGTGCACCAGAAACAACCCCCAGCAAAAGTAGCAATCTTTGCTTTGTCCATATCAATCAACCCTTTTTCTTGACCTGATTTTGTCTGTGGCTGATCCATTGCGAAATTGAGACTGACAACTAATCCGCTGATAATTAGAGCCAGGAAAATTAGCATTGATTTCATTCGATTTACTCCCTTATAATAGTCTGAAAACATTATTACTTGAAAAACAGCTTGAGCTTAGCCTTTTAATTACCGACTAGCTAAATAAAATTGTAGCAATTATGGGTGGCAATGTTATCACGAATCTGTAACAAAATAGTAACGATTGAACCGATGCGCATGTTTGGTTTTTTCTTCCTGATGCAAGGCAAAAACTTTTAATAACAGCAGGGATCCATTCGATGTCACGAAAAATTCTGGTGGTTGAGGACAATAAAGAGCTGGCTCAACTTCTGAACATTCACCTGCTGGATCTTTCTTTTGAAGTGGATCTGGCGGTGGATGGCGAAGTTGCCATTGCTCAGCTGAAATCAAGGGATTATGATCTGATTATCCTGGACCTGATGTTACCCGGTATCGATGGTCTGGAGATCTGTCGCAGAGTTCGTGTTCAAAAAACCTACACCCCTATTATTATGCTGACCTCCAAATCATCAGAACTGGATCGGGTGCTCGGTCTGGAAATGGGCGCAGACGACTATGTCACGAAGCCGTTCAGTATCAGGGAGCTGATGGCCAGAGTCAAAGCCATATTTCGGCGGATTGATGAACTGAAAATCCATAAACACCCGGATACGGAATCCAGGTTGCAATTTGATGATATGGTTATCGATGCGGAGAGACGGAAAGTGCAGTTGCATGGTGGAACCGTCGAACTGACGGCCAAGGAATTTGATCTTTTGTTCTATTTCGCCAGAAATGCCGGAAAGGTCTTCACCCGGTCGCAATTGCTGGATCGTGTCTGGGGATACGGCCATGACGGCTACGAGCATACAGTTAACTCCCATATCAATCGCTTGCGAGCCAAAATCGAGGCCAACCCCAGCCAGCCAAAGTATATACTAACGGTATGGGGTGTCGGATATCAGTTTGCAGAACCTGAGCAATCGGAGACAGACCCTCATGTTTAAATCCCTGTATGCAAAACTGGCAGCCGTCTTAACAGCCCTGTTTGGTCTTGTCGGTCTGGCATTCATGCTGGTGACCCTTTTCTCAATCGATATGTATCAGCAGGAGGTCAATCAGAAGTTAAACAGTCACCTGGCTGAGCAGATTGTGCAGGAAAGGCTGCTGATTCAGAATGGACAAGTGAACGAAGGGGCTTTGAACGAAATCTTTCATATGTTGATGGTGATTAATCCCAGTATTGAAATCTACCTGTTGAATACCACCGGAAAAATCCTGGCTTTTTCCGCGCCCCCTGGCAAAGTGAAAAAAAAGCAGGTCGATATGGCTCCGATACATCAATGGCTGGAAGGAAATGCCACCATGCCCCTGCTGGGTGACGATCCCCGTCATCTCAATATTCAGAAAGCGTTTACCGTTGCCCGAATCCCCAAAAAAGGAGAGTTGCAGGGGTATCTGTATGTGATTCTGGGTGGAGAGACATACGACAGTGTCGTACAGTTGCTGCAACGAAGCCACATCTTGAGATTAAGTGCCTGGATGATCGGAGCCAGCCTGCTGTTTGCTCTGATAACCGGATTGCTGCTGTTCGCGTCTCTGACTGGCCGGTTAAAAAGACTGGCCAATGTGATGGATGCGTTCAGAACGGGGGAACAGCTGAGCCAGATAAATCATACGATGATGAAAGACGACCGGTCAACAGATGAGATTGGACGCCTGGGGTTGACGTTCAAACAGATGGCCGCGCATATTGAACATCAAATGGATGAACTGGTAAAATCGGACACCCAACGACGGGAACTGATGGCCAATGTTTCCCATGACTTGAGAACTCCACTGGCAACGTTACAGGGCTATATCGAAACCCTGCTGATCAAACACGACAGGCTGACAGAACAGGAAAGACAGGACTATCTGAAGATCGCCATCAAGCATTGCGAGCACCTGAGCAAGCTGGTGGACCGGTTGCTGGAACTGGCAAAACTGGATTCTTCGGAAATGAAACTGGTTTGTGAGCCTTTCAGTCTGGGCGAATTAATCCAGGATGTGTTTCAGAAATTCCAGTTAAAGATCGAGGAGAAGGAAATATCCGTGGTTTCCAACTTCGAAAAGGACGTATTTTTCGTCAATGCGGATATCGGACTGATCGAACGGGTCCTGGAAAACCTGATTGAAAATACGATCCGTTTTACACCCCAGAGCGGGACGGTCCGTCTGATGCTGACGCCTGAGCATGGCAATATTAAGGTGCAAATCAGTGATACCGGTCCCGGCATTCCTGAAGACGAGTTGCCACAGATCTTCAATCGGTTCTACCAGCTTGATAAGAGTCGCAGAGTGACACCCGGTCATTCGGGGTTGGGTCTGGCCATCACCAAAAGAATACTGGAGTTGCACGGCAGGTCGATCGCAGTCACCAGTGTGATCGATCAAGGGACCACGTTTACTTTTTCCCTGCCTGCCTGAAACTGCTCCAGAGCAGTGATGGCATCACCCTGCTCATTTTGAAAATCCCCTTAGTCCCGTCCGATGATGGAGATAGCCGCCACATTCTTGGACGGTGTTCCACCGAGATTATGGGTCAAGCCATACCGGGCGTTCTTGACTTTACGCTCATCCGGAACGCGATCCATCAACTGCTCATACATGGCATAAATCATCCGCAATCCAGACGCACCAATGGGGTGGCCAAAACACTTCAACCCGCCATCAATCTGACAGGGAACCTGCCCATCCAGATCGTAGAACCCACTCATCACGTCTTCATAGGCTCCGCCCTTGGGTGAGATTTGCAGATCTTCCATGGTAACAAATTCTGTGATGGAGAAACAGTCATGAACATCAAACATGCTTATCTCTTCGCGGGCCGTTTTAATGCCGGCCTCTGCATAGGCTTTCGCCGCTGCGACACGGGTGGTCGCAAAATGGGCGCCATCCCAATCCGTATATGCTTCCTCTGCACCGGAACTGACAGAAATCTGCAAGGCTTTGACCTTAACGATATGCTGGTTCTTTTTAAGACTCCTGGCGA
>Ga0180009_10006966_pt1 | contig 11704 bp, 13 predicted proteins | sample OS_PC_MetaG_FD_123537 | JGI IMG/M metagenome (GOLD analysis project Ga0180009, IMG submission 123537) | Groundwater microbial communities from the Aspo Hard Rock Laboratory (HRL) deep subsurface site, Sweden - OS_PC_MetaG | ecosystem: Environmental > Aquatic > Deep subsurface > Groundwater...
GCCAGATCTGGAAGCGGCGCAGGTCATCTGCGGTCGCGGTATCGGGAGACCGCCCCAGAAAGCTCGCGAGGCGTCCGACATCGCGCAGGTAATTGCGTTGGGTCTCGTGCCCGAAGTGGCGCAGGTTCATGTCATCGATCAGGCGTTGCCGAAGCGGGCTGATCGCGGGCGTTTTCGATTGGTTGTGCATGGTCAGGCTCCTTGTTGAAGAAACCCTCCATGCTCTGCCTGCGGCAACCGCCGTTCAATCCGCCTGCAGTCGACGATCAAAGCACCTCAGCCGCCACCCGCACCCTCCCGCGCAGCGGGTTCGTTCTCCGGCCCCATTTCGGTCCTTCATTCCCGACGCCCCGGACGCTGCCGAGACGCTGTCCAGGCTCGCCGACGAACTCGACGAGGCGGAACAGGCCCGCGAATCCACGGCCGCGACATTCGAGCACAACGACATCCCGATGGCGCCGCTGGACGAGCAAGCCGCCGAGTTGGTCGATGCGGTGATCACCGACGCCAAGCAGGCCGCAGAACCGATAGCGGCTGCCGTCCAGAGCGTCACCGAGGTTCCGACGCCGGTTGTCGCCGCTGAGCCCATGGCCACGCCTGTGGCCATTTCTGAGCCCGAACCCAAGAAACAGGCGCGCGGCAAGTCGAACCGGCCCGGCAAGAAACCCCGGAAGCGCTGATCGATCGGCAGCAAAAAGGGCGGGGATTTGAGCCCCTGCCCCGGTATTCAATGCCCATATCGACCGCGTTATTTGATGTTGGCGACCCGGTCGACGAAACTGAACGAAATGTCGCCGTTCTCGTGGGCAATTAGATCTTTGATGCTGAACACGCCTACGTACCCGACCTTTTTGGCACCACCGTCCTCATTGCGCTCGCTGACCTGCATAACCACCAGACCGCCGCTGATTTCCAGCGATGTGATCGCGGCAACAAAGTCGTTGTTCGCCGGGCGGTCAGTGGCGTTGTGAACGTAGCGTTCTCCGCGCTTGAAACGGTCGGCATGGATGACCGGCAGCGCCGCATATGTGTGGCCACCCACTGCGTAGTTTTCAACGACCCATTTACCGACGGTGCGCTGACGATTGTTTGGCGGTGGAAGCGTTTCCATTGTCCGGATCTCCTATTTGAAAGTGAACGCCAGTGCGTTCTGCTTGGCGGCAAAGCAGGCCTGCATTGGGTCGATCTGATGCGATGCCTGAAAATCCAGCGAACCGGAGAGCATGCTGTTCGCCGCGCCCTGTTCCCCATGCTGCTCGTAGTAAAACGGCAGGGCGACAAATTCCCGTCTGGTATCCTCGCGCAATTCAAGATTACCGCATCGTTTCGCGGCTGCCATTGCCATACCGGCATTGTAGGCATAATACGAGGAGACGATGGTGTTGTGATGCGGAGACTGCTTCGGTTCTGGTGCCGCTGCGACTGTGGCCGCTGACAGCGGCTCCAAGGCCTTTTCATTGGCATCAGCCTCAGTGCGACCGTCGACATCACCCAACCACGACCGCTCGTACTCTTCAGGGTCTTCCTGCGAATTAATCGCGACCAAACACGACAAGTAGTTGCCGCCAAAACCGTCGCGCCCGTCGGCGAAATCCTGCTGCAAACCTTCCCGTTCGATCATGTCGGCCCACTTCCCCCGCAATTGAGGATCGATGACCTGCACATTCGGACATTGTGCCAGCGCCGCCTCAAAGTACCCGTGATTTCGGGCAATCTGGATTTCCTCTTCAGATGCCGCCAATGCCTGTGCGCCGAACAGTGCCGTTGCGACGACCAGCGGTAGTGTGAATTTTTTCATTTTGATATCCTCCGTGGTCGATGGTTCTCAACCCGTGCTGCCCGTATGGGGTACCGGTTTTGAAGGCGTTCCGTCACGGTGTCCAGCTGCTTGCGGACCGTGCTGCCGAAAATCTTGTATCCTGAGCAAGTGCACCGATGGTTTTGGTTTTTCGGGCCACTGGCCGGTTTAAATTTTGGGCTTGATCGGGACCGATTGAACGGGATGAGCACAGCCGCGCCGTGGCGGGATCGGCGGAACCTAGACCTGCCTGAAGGCCAGCGCTGCTGCGGCCTACTTGATCAGCCACCCCGTGCAATGATGTTTTCTCGCGTCTTCATAATTTTCGCCTTGTAGTCAGCATCGTCGGTATACTGCACCGAGAATTTGCGACCGTCGGGCTTGTAGACAGCACCCGCCAAGTTGTGCGAGCTGATGTAGTTGTCATAGTCCCGGCAAACGGCAGTGAGCTGGAAAATCCGCCAAAGCATGTCGGGATCGCGGGTGGCGGAAAGCAGCGTCTTGACCACGGAAAACTCAGCCTTATGCCACTGCCCGTTCCGGCTCAAGGCGTGTTCGATGCTGACGAAAACCGGCATGCATTTGGTCGGATTTGCCGCATCCCGCGCAACGCGCTGCTCGGCGGTGGTGCTGTCGTCGTCACCTAGCTTGCTGCGCCATGACGACCGCTGCCGGAGCGTTTTGAGAACAAAGAATTCTTCGGCTGTCAGCTTGATGCCCCACGGATCAGGAGTACCAACGCCAAAGCCTGCCTGCAAGAACACCCATTTCGCGCGCTGTTCTTGCTGCTGGGCCGCGTTTGGAAGGTCGCTCAGCGCGTCGCGTTTGAATTCCGGATGCGGCGCGCCGGACAGTCGACGAGATCGATCCGCGATACGCTCGCGCTCGCGCATAGCCAACAGATGCGCCACCACCGTCGTCAGATCTGCCAGCGGGGCGTCCTCTTTGCCCGGCAGTGTCAGGCCGGTCATAGTGGCATAGCTACCGGCAGACAGGATATCGACGTGACCAAGGATTCCGATCTTGCGCGCGCCGATCTGCTGCAGCAGCTCTCTGTCGCGGCAGTAGCCGATCAAATGCTGACCCTTACCGCTTGGCGAAAACTCGGCGTAGCAGTCGACGTCGTTGATCATGCTTGCACTTATTGCAAGCTGTTCCGCCGTGACATTATCCTTGTAGGCGTCGCGGTCGATGACGATCAGCCCTTGGTCGATGTTCCAAGGCTGGATCACCCGGCCAATGCCCTCAACCGGCGCAATCAAGGTCGTGCGCGTCTTCTCGCCGGTTTCCGGATCGTAGATGTCGTGGCCCCTACCCCGGAACATCCTGCAGACCGACAGCCTCACCTGCTCGAACGTGCCCCACGTTTGCGGATTGGAAACAAGCGCGTTGCTCAATGCATTCTTCGTGGCGCCGACCGGCGCGACCGGGATCTTGCCTTCGGTGTAGCCTACCCATGCGCGACCCTGCGTCAGCGGTTCGAGCTGCCAAGGCGTTTGCCACATGATCGGCATGGCCGGGACCACGACGGGTTGCTGTGGGGCTGATATTGAGCAAGTAGGCCGTATCGGCATGTCGGGCGTCTCCAATGATGGCTAAGGCCTACTTACGCCGCCAGAACCGACCTCTTCAGGTGTCGGCTTGCAGGTGCCGCAGCTTCGGGCATCGCCCCGGCGCAGCACGACGGATTGAATTGACTTGGTGTTGCCGCAGTCGCAGCGGCACAGAAAACGGACCGGATTACCGGCGCCGAGATCGCGCTCGATTACCGTGAGTTTGCCATATCGGTGGCCTGACAGGTCCAGAAAGCGGCCCATGGGTTAGTGTCCTTGTCGTTGTTGTTGTTTCAACATATGCATGTTTATGCAGGGCGTAACAACGTCGACAAAGTGGTTTAGTGGCTAGAAAGCAGCGCAATCAACAGAACTTGCGTCTGGTAGCGTATATCGCTAGAATATACATATAACGTATTACTATCATGTTGCGACCAACGGAAAACATATCTGGTTAGAACTGTTGGACAAAAATTATGTCGTCGTTCTTTCTTGATTAATGCTGTTGACAGGCGAACTTTGCGCTCATATGTTAAACTGTCTGTTGACCTGTCGGTCGGCAACGAAAAGAGTTATCGAAGAGGGTTTGTAGGATGGACATTCGCGACGAACTGTTGGCCGCGACAAGCATCGAGCAGCAGATTGACCTGCTGTGCCGGGCTGTGCAGGCGCTTCCTGCCGACAAGGTGCACCACATCGCTGCCGCCACCGGAATTTCGATCCATACGATCAAGTCATTCCGCTACGGGCGCCGTCAGGTGCCGACATATCGCAACGTTGACGCGTTGCTCAGCTACTTCGCTCCCGAGTTTCGAGTAGGCCTGCAGAAGGTCGACGAGAAAGCGGTGGCCGGTCCGGGAATTCCCCGCCAAACCGTGACCGGTCACCTCAATTCGGAAACGCAAGGGCTCGTCACCGCCTAGGGCGACATCAACCGGCTTCGGTCCGTGACCTCATTGCGAACAGGGCAGTGATGGGGGTGCGAATCGAAGCTCCGGCAACTCGAACTATCGGAAGGGGAAACCGACATGCTGCTCAGTCCCTGATTAGGCGTCAGACAAGAAAAAGTCCACTCGAAAGCGGGCTTTAACTTTTCGCGCCGACCACAAAAATCGAGGCGACTATAAGAACTTGAGCAACGTTCATATAGCCGCTGTCGTGCGCGATGTCAAATTTTGTTTGCTATCATGAGGCGCGCCACCAATGGCAACCGACATCGAAAATTCCCAAGGTAACGAACCCTCATATCCGGACGGCGTCGAGCTGACGACCGCCGAGGCTCCGGGCCGCAACGACGACCACGCGGCAAGCATCGACGCAGCCGTGATCGCCATGCCCGCGCACCTGCAGCCGGGCAACGTCATTCCGCTGGCCGGTCGTGCGGGTAGGCCTAATCGTGACGACAAGATCGACGAGTCCGTCATGCCGTCGAAAATCGATCAGCACCCGGCACACGTCCAAGTCATGATCGCACGGGCCGCCGCTGGCATCGTGACAAAGTATATTGATGCGCTACCGACCCTGACATCTGAGCACCAGCTCACCGAGATCGGGCGCAAGCTTGGCTACTGTGGATCTTTCGGCCCAGAGATCGCGAAAACCGTCATTCACAAATATGGCGGCGACCCGCTACAGACCAAGATTCGCCTGTTCGGTGGTTTCGATCCTGATCCGGAGATGGAAGATCTCGTTCGTCGGGTAGCTCAAGAAGCGGTGCTGCAATCGCCGGAGTACGTTCTGGCTGACATGAATAGAAAATACCGGCAACTGACGAATGCAGGCGGCAAGGTCCGCATAGTGCACCTAGAAAAAGCTGCGGACGGCACGATTCGATCCGATCAGGGCAAGCGAGATTTCGCAGACGCTGGATCTAATCGGTCGGTGTGTCTCGGTCTTGACGAAAAGGGGCGTCTGGTCATGCGCAACGCCCATGTCTGGTGGATGAGTCATCCTGACAGCAACACTTATGTTAGTGACATTTTCTTTCCCGGACAGGTCGAGCTTTATGGTAGTGGTGATTACAATATCTGGCGCGGTTGGCCTGAGCGATTGGTCAAAGCACCGGCAGTGTATGGCGAGCGTCCGGACAAACACCCGAAAGATCATTGGCCAACGCTGTTTGACTACCTATTCAACGTCATATGTAGCGGCAACTCTGAGAACTTCGCTTATGTTATGCAGTGGCTTGCCCATGTGCTGCAGCATCCACGGGCGTTTGACCTAACAGCTATCGTTTTGAAAGGCGGCATGGGCATCGGCAAGACCAAGTTCATGCAACTTTGTCGCGCCTTGGTCGGCCCAGACTATGCGAAAATCCTAACACGTAGTGACGAGTTCACAGGCAAGTTCAACGTCGGCATGGCGAATAAGCTTTTCATCGGCGTTGACGAGGCCGTGGCCGCAAACGACAAAGTACAAGAGGGCCTGATCAAGAACTACATCACAGGCCAGACCTACAGCGTCGAGCGCAAATTCGTGGACGCCGTCGACGCCCTCAAATACTTTCGCCTCGTCATGGGCTCAAACGAGCGTTGGGTGGCGCCCGTGGGCCTAGATGATCGCCGGTTCTTTGTGCTGAAGGTCAGCGAGATCCGCAAAAAGGACGCGGCATATTTTGCCGCTGTGGACGCGGCCATTGATGGGCCGGAGCTTGCGGCCATGTTCGAATTCCTGCGGAAGCTGGACATCAGCAATTTCAGGCTCGGTGACATTCCGGAGACGGAAGCGCGGATAGAGCAGAAGGCCTATTCCTTGCGCGGCCCTGAGCGCATCCTCGTCGATGTCCTTGACGCTGGCATGATCCGGGGCCTCATTGGTGATCCGACCACGGTTGACGGCGGCGAGTTCAGTCCGCTGCTCGCCGGGCAGCCGATCAGCATGCGCTATTGCATGACTACCCCGTTCTTCGAGATGCTGGAACAGCACAGGCACGGCAGCAACCGCATCACGATCACGATGGCCGGGACGCTACTCAAGGCGTTGTCTCTGCCGCATTTGTCTCAGCGGTCCGTGTCAGCTACCGGAACGGCTAAAGGCCACGCTGTTCCGGCTGGCAGATTCATCCCTGATCTTGGTGACGCGCGGCGCATTTTCGAAGCGGTTCACGTCAACGGGGCAAAGTGGAATTGGCAGGACGACAGCGAAAACTGGTCTGGTTCATAACAAGTGTTGTTAGGTTTTCGGCGCAAAGTGCGGAAGCTGAAGTAAATTAGGAGCAAAAAGGGCGCTAAAACGGCGTCCCTTTTTTTGGCGAAGTGAAAAAGCCCAGAGTTGTTATAACAGGCCGTGTTATGGTTTTTCTGGTGAAGTCGGGCGGATGGGCTAAATTTTGGGGCCGGGCGCAGGCGTTGGTCAGCCTATACCAACTTTTTGGAACAGGGTTGCCATTTTTGTCTGCAGACCCTGTTGAGTCTGTATCAGATTGATTTATAACGGTTTTTTGGAGCTTTGGAAATCGGTATACAGGATACAGACCCCCGAAAAAAAGCAACAAGAAAATACGAAAAAAATAGGAAATTGGTATAACATGAAATAAGGCAAATAGGGCAATCATCGCCACAATTGCCTAAATTGTGTGACACGTATTAAACACATATACCAATTAATTTTTTCTCTTATATAACATCTCTTTTAACCCTGTATACCCTGTATGCCCTGTATACAGTTGGTTAGCCTATTGATTTATAAGGGAAATTTTGAAGCAGGGTTGTGGCGATTGGATTTTGCAACTCTGCTTGACCCTGTATCCGGGTTGAATGGCTGGTTAATTGGTATGCAAGTAGGCCGGAGATGCGATTTGGCTGGTGGGCTGGTCGGCTTTGGGTGGGGTGGCGTCGATGGCGGCTCGGTGATCTGCGGTATACGTAGCGGGTGCGGTTTCGGTGGTGCTGGAAATGGTGGGGGGAATTAGGTTAGGTGGGGTGTTGGTTTATGCACCCATTTAATTTTCGGATCGGCTCCCCGCTGCGCACATGCACGAAGAATGTTACAGGATTTCTGGATTTCGCCCTGACCCTGCAACATGTCGTTTGTCAGACCCTACTGACAATTGTCATGTTACCGGATTCGATCATATCGAGGCTGACCCGCAACATATCGGCAAAGCTTCGCCGCCCCGCTCGTTGACGTCCCAACGGCACGGGGTTAGAATCGGCGTTGCCGAACCAGCAAATCAGCTGTCAGCCAAAACCTATACGGTATGTGTATATCAACCCCGGAAGCTTCGTCAATGGAACCAACACCGATCCAGATCCAACCGCAGCCGGTGCCAATGCCGAGGCCGGTGCCAATGCCGCCCCCTGTGGCAACATCCCCAGAGAAGGCTCAGGACGCGCTTTCAGGGGCTCCGAGGTCCGAGGACAGCGCCAAAGCCGCTCACGGCGCTCCTGAGCCCATCCCTGCCCATCTGGTCAGTGCTTTGGCCGGATTGCCGGATCACCTGAAGCCGGAGAACGTCGAGAAGCACATGCCTGCCCGGCCAATCAACAACCCGGCGCTGGCAGCGCATATTCTGGAACGGGACGCCGAAGCAGCAGCGGAAGGGCGTCCGAGGACGGCGAAGCAGATCGCCAAGGCCTACCGCGAAGAAGGGAAGCAAGCCCGGCTGGCCTATCGCGAACGGCTTGCGGAGATCATGGCCGAGGTGGTTGAGCCCGTCCCGACCGGCGATCCGCAGGAAGACGCCCGGCAGCACCGGATCTACTCGACGTGGGTGGCGAACCGGGCAAGCTGCGAATCATTGGCGGACGCACTTGCCGTTGTGCATTCGGCCATGACTGACCCGACGGTGAGCCCGACTTCGCTGAAGGCCGCCGAGATGGTGATCACAAGGGCGACCTACGACGTCGCGACGTTCATCACCCATGCGTTGGACCTCGACGAGCGACTTTCGGTCGAGAAGCGGATGGCCATCGTTTCGCGGGCGTATTCCAACGGGAAAATCTCGTCTGGTGAGCTGCAGGCCGTGATCAACGCGCTCAAGGCCGAATCGGAAGTGATCGCCAGCGAGCTGATCGAGAAGCTGGAAGCGTTGCAGGCTCAGGCCGACGCCAAGACCATCCCGCACGTGAAAGCCTAGCCCTGATGGCCAAGAATTCCACGCTCAAGAAGCATCTGGCCCGCGTCACCGCTGCGGTGACGAAGCAGGTGGAAGACGAACGTGGGGCCGGAACGTGCGAACCTGTGCTTTGGCTACAGGCTGCCAACATGAACGCGACGCCCGGAATGCAGCGGATCACGGCTGCCGCCAATGAGATCGCCGACGAAGTGGCCGAGTACGCCACGCGCATTAACCTGATCGGACTGGCAAGTGGCCGGTACATTCGCTGGTTTCCGACCGAGGAAGAGCAGGCGAAAGAGCGCGGTGAGGAATATACCTATCCCGATCCCTTGCCACCGGTCTATGTGCAGAGCGGCAGGGTCACCGTTAATGAGCACGGGATCGCCGTCGCAGAGTTGGAGCGTGCCCCGGCGCGCGTCTATACCGAGACAGCTGACGAGGCGATGGCGCGCATAAATCCGGAATACGCCGCCGAGGTGACGCTGTCTGATGTGAATGATCCGGACAATGTCAGGGTGGTGGTCAAGGCCGATCAGGTCACCAAAATCCGCCCGGATCAGTCCGACGTGATCGATGTAACTGCCAACCATGCACAGCGTGACGCGGCGCTTGCCGATGATGACTGGACCGAATACGAAGACGGCGACGCCCCTGCCCGACCGGTCGCCGTGAAACAGTCCCGGAACCCCTTCCCCACGAAGCAGCCCGAAGTCGAGATCGTGGAAGTGGACGGCGCTGGGCCGAAGCCCATCGAAGTTGATACGGCGGCTTTCCTGCAGCAACTGGAAGCCGAGCGCGCCAAGCTGTCCGGCACCAGCGCCAGCGCCAAAGCGCCAGATCTTCCGGAACCGCCCGGAATCGAGCCGGACGCCAAAACCGGGCCTGTTGTGCTCGGTGCACCGGCACCGTTTGGAGCGAACCAACCATGACCGACAATGTCACCCCCTTCCCCGGCGCTGTGCCGGTCGACATGCCCGACCGGATGGCGTCAAACAAGGCCGCCGAGCGCGCCGAAATCGAAGATTTTTGGTATAATATGCCCAGCTCGGTCGCGGCGCGCGAACAGGAAGAGCGTGAGGCAATGGAACGCGTCGAAGCCACTCGGCGCGAGGTGCTGGCCAGTCTCGCCGCCCCCCGGTTTATTCCACCTGTCAGGTATGCCGAGCCGTTCGCCATGACGCTGGCAACACATCCGGACAATCTGCCGAGAATCGGCCAAAAAAACCATGTTCACGTTCCAAATCACAAGGAAACAAGCCGATGAGCCTGCACCACGCCACCCACCCATGCGGCGCGCCGCTCGAACAGCCCCTGCCCGTGTCCTGATATGTCTCTTGTGTGGGGAAACAAGAAGCCGGTAGGAAAACCGGCACAGGCAATGCGCAAGCTGTTCAAGGGTCTGGCCAAGGCCCGTAAAGCCCACGAAGAGCGACGGGATGCCGAGCGACAGGCCTGCGCCGATCACAAGGCCGAGTTGAAGCGGCGCACCCGTGTGATAGGTTTCAAAGAGCAGGAAGCACTCGACGCCGAACGGCACAAGGCCAATATACCAATTCCGCTTGGCCTGCCTCATTAAGAAGGCGACAGCACAGGTATTGCCATTGCCACGTTTAAGTGGTTTGAGGGGCTGGGCAGAATGGCTAGGCTTCCTTGATCGCGGCCTACATCAGGCATACTTGCAAACTGCTCCTTGGTCATCGTCCCAAAATGCTTTTCCGTTGGGGCTAGCCGATGTCGGTCGCTAGACATCCTATGGACGACGCGGCAAGCTAGGAGTAATCGCATCACGGCCAAACCAGCCGCCAGCGTGCAAGAAAGACTAGCGCCATGGCAATTCCCGACATCAGACTTGTAAAGAGCCACCTCGGCGCGGTTGGCAGTGAAAAGCACCCTTTGTCCCGCGATCACCCGGAGCGTCCGGAGCACCGAGTGCTAGCCATGCGAGCTGCAGAAGACATCCACAATATCCGTCCTATGGGAAACAGCGTAGGCATTGTCGCAAATGTTGTCAGCTATGAGTGGCCTCGCATGTTGGCGGTCGTAGAAGTGTCATCGCCGCTCGCTCCCGAAACCAAACGCCAAATGACAATCCATATCGAGCAGGCTCGCAATTCAAGGCTCAACCCGAAGCCAGGAGACTGCATTGTCTTGTACATGCGCGACGATCCGCGGCCGGAGGATTACGGCCTACCCGAACGGTTTTTCGATGTGTTCCTTCGTTTTACATGGACGGAAAACGTTGACTACATTATGACCGGCGGTCCCTATGCTGCAGTTTGGGAAATCGCGGCCACGCAGCGTTGACAACTTAGGATAGCAACCCAACCTGCCCCTGTAGCATACCATCGATGCATATCTGGCGCACCTGTCGAGATTGCCGTTTCGATACCGAACGACGCAGTTAGCTGAGCGCAAAATTGTTTATGATTTAGTGCTGCAAAGCAATTGCTTAAAATAGAATCACAAGCAAAGAAACACCACGCGTATAGCGATAGGAACCGCATCCTAGCGCGGAAAAATCATGTTCTTGAATGTGACGGGAATTGCTCAATGGACGTGAACATGATTTTTCTGCTCGGCCCGTTCTCCCGCCAAAGAGGGCCGAGCTAGGTGTTGGCGTTGGTCAGCTGTTCGCTGCGATGTGAGCCCGCGCTGCGTCAATGGAAGCTGCCAGCTTCTCGTCTCGCCTGAGCGCGGCAAGCTCATTTTCAGCATCATAGATGGCTGCCCAGTCCAGCTGTCCGGCGTCCGGATCATTGACGCTGTACATCTTGCGGGGCTCTGTTGCCGGTGTCGGCTCGGTGCCTGCGAACAGCGCGGCCATGACATCGGCCCGCAAATACTCCGGCTTGTTGGCTGGGCAATTCGGCAGCGTTGGGATGCCTGCTCTCTTGATCCGTTCGAGCGTCGCCTTTCGACCGAGGCCGAGCATTGCCGCCACGTCCGACGTCGTCATTCGCAGCCGGTCCGCTGCCTTCTCATTGGCTGCCATGGCGCGCCGCCCTTTCCACAGGTGAAATCACTGCCGGGCATTCTATCAGCGCCTCAAGAGGATGCAATAAAGCGCGAAATCGGTATAATTAGTTGAAGTATGGGAAAGACGTATTTGAAAATCGACGAAAATATTTATTCAACAACGTTTTCAAGACTTTGGCGCGGAACATCCTGTAGCCGCATCAACCGCGACGTCCGTTTTGCCAAGGAAAAGCATCCCTACAACACCCATGTCAGCGCGGTGATCACCCGCTCGGGCACCAAGAAGGACCAGGGGCTGCTCTATTTCCACGTCTCCCC
>Ga0180009_10006967_pt1 | contig 11703 bp, 11 predicted proteins | sample OS_PC_MetaG_FD_123537 | JGI IMG/M metagenome (GOLD analysis project Ga0180009, IMG submission 123537) | Groundwater microbial communities from the Aspo Hard Rock Laboratory (HRL) deep subsurface site, Sweden - OS_PC_MetaG | ecosystem: Environmental > Aquatic > Deep subsurface > Groundwater...
GCATTTCTGCCGAACGCTGATCATGCCGAGGGACGCGGCAGCGGCCCTCGGCCACAGCCCGAAGGCCCGCAGGGCCTGAGGGCGAAAGAACCTTGGTGAAGTGAACCGCTTGCGGTTCACTTCGCCCTAGGAGCGTTCGGGAAAGCTCATTACACAAGATCTCCAGGCGATCGGAATCTGTTCCTATTGAGTTTTCCCGAACGCTCCTAGAGCGGCACCCCTCACAGACCTCCGGTATTCCTGTCGGCCGCGCCCGGCCCGGTGTTGACGGTGGAGCGGGGATGAAGTTGGATCAAGACCGAGGTGGGCGATGGACCTGGACACACTCAAGAGAATGGGCCTGCCGCAGCTCGAGGCGCTGTACGTCGAGCCCGGCCCGCTGGAGTTGCCCACCGGGTGCCATCGTGGACACCTCCTGCGCTGGATCGACTCGGCCGGCGCGCGGCATCCTCTGTGGCGCCCGACCCTGACGGTCGGCTTCGCCTGGACGCCGTTCGGCGTCGACTTCGATCAACAGCGCTGGTGGTTCTGGCACCCGCGCCTGGCCCTCGGGCGCTTCGAGCCGCGGATCGGTCCGTCGCGCTGGCGCGAGACCGAGACAGTCAGCCTGCACTACCACGCCTCCCGCCTGCCGGCGCCGATCAGATCGGTGCTCTACGACGAGGTCAAGCCGCTGTCCCCCGACCTGTGCCTGGGGATCGGGGGCATCAACGCCGAGCGAGGGGAGGGGGAGATGTTCTTTTTCGCCCTCCAGCGGACCTGACCACTCGGCTGGCACCCGGACCTGCCCACTCGGCTGGCACCCGGACCTGACCACTCGGCTGGCACCCGGACCTGACCACTCGGCTGGCACCCGGACCTGGAGCTGACCACTCGGCTGGCACCTGGGCCTAGCACCCTGACCAGTTGCCTTCTCCACACTGCTGTGCTAGGTAGCTTGCTGCAAACAATCTGCAACAAGATGTCGACCGCGAACAGCACAACTATCGAGCTATTCAGAAAGGTTATCGGCGAAACCGGTGGTCGGCTGACCAGCACACGGCTGGCCATATTGGAAGCTGTCTGCGATATGACGGGTCACTTCATCCCCGAGGATCTGGCTCATGCTCTGGAGCGTCGCGGTCGCCAGGTGTCGCTGACGACCCTGTACCGCAACATGCCGCTGCTGGTGGAGGCCGGCATCGTGGACCAGACCTGCATCAGCGAGGGCGGCCCCGTGCGCTACGAGCGGACCGTGGGCCAGCACCACGACCACCTGATCTGCTCCCGTTGCGGCAGGAAGATCGAGTTCAGCTATCCGGCGATCGACGTGCTCCAGGAGGAGGTGGCGCGCAGCCATGGCTTCGTGCTCGAGCGTCATCACCTCGAGCTGATCGGCGTCTGCCCCGACTGCCAGACCGATCCCCGATGAGCGCCGCCGCAACCCGGGTGGGCGAGCGCCTGCCGACGCTGGCCCTGGTGGGCAACCCCAACGTGGGCAAGAGCGTCATGTTCTACAACCTGACCGGGCGCTACGTGACGGTCTCCAACTACCCCGGCTCCACGATCGAGGTGACGCGCGGCAAGGCGCGGGTCGGCGACACCACCTTCGAGGTGGTGGACACGCCGGGGATGTACTCGTTGATGCCGATCACCGACGAGGAGCGGGTCGCCCGGCGCATCCTGCTCGAGGCCGAGCCGGGGGTGGTGCTGCACATGGTGGACGCCAAGAACCTGCCCCGCATGCTCCCGCTCACCGTCCAGCTGCTCGAGCTGGGGCTGCCGCTGGTGCTGGTGCTCAACATGATGGACGAGGCGGACCGGCTTGGCGTCGAGATCGACGCGGCCGCCCTCTCCCGCGACCTGGGCATCCCTGTGGTGCAGACGGTCTCGATCGCCCGCAAGGGGATGTCGGCGCTGAGGGAAGCGATCGGGCAGGTGATGGGCGCCGGTCCACCCGCCCCGCCGGTGCGACACGAGGCGGCGGTGGAGCGGGCCGTCGACGAGATCGCACCGATGCTCCCGGATCGATTCCAGCATCTGGCGCGGGCCTGCGCCCTGCTCCTGCTGCAGCGCGACGAGGAGATCGATGCGCTGGTGGAGGCCGAGGATCCGGATGCGGCTGCAACCGTCGAACGCGTGGTGCGCGGCGCCACCCGCCACCCGGGCAAGACGCTGTCCTTCACCGTGGCCATGGCGCGTCAGGCCCTGGTGCGCGACCTTGTCGCCCGGCACATGCGACTGCCCGCGGAGCGCAGGTTCACCCTCTCGGACCGCCTGGGCGATCTGACCATCAACCCGATCACCGGCGTTCCGATCCTGCTGTTGGTGATCTACTTCGGCCTCTACAAGTTCGTCGGCGTCTTCGGCGCCGGCGTGCTGGTCGACCTGCTGGAGAAGAAGCTCTTCAGCGCCCACGTCATCCCGTGGCTCGACGAGCTGCTGCGCAACCTGCTCCCCGGCGAGTCAGGGTGGCGCTACTGGACGCGGGAGCTGTTCGGCGGCCAGTACGGCGTCATCAGCATGGGGCTGACCTACGCCATCACGATCGTGATGCCGATCGTGTCGATGTTCTTTCTCTTCTTCTCGATCATGGAGGACTCGGGCTACTTCCCGAGGCTGGCGATGCTGGTGGACCGGCTGTTCAAGAAGATCGGGCTCAACGGGCGCGCGGTGATCCCGGTCGTGCTGGGGTTCGGCTGCGGCACCATGGCCACGATGGTGACCCGGATCCAGGAGACGCGACGGGAGCGGGTCATCACCACCTTCCTGTTGGCCCTGGCGATCCCCTGCTCGGCCCAGTTCGGCGTCATCACCGGGCTCCTGGCCCAGGGCGAGCAGGGGGTGCTGGGGCTGTCCTACGTTTTCCTGGCCTGGATCGCCATCTTCTTCGGCGTGTTCCTGCTGGCGGGATGGCTGCTGTCGCGCCTGCTCGAGGGACCACCCGCCTCGTTCTACATGGAGCTGCCGACGCTCAGGCTGCCGCGGCTGACCAACGTGGTGATCAAGACGGTGGCGCGCGTGAAGTGGTACTTCCTCGAGGTGCTGCCGCTGTTCGTCGTCGCCAGCCTGCTGGTCTGGATCGGCCGGTTGACCGGGCTGTTCGCTCTGCTCGTCGCCGGCATGCGCCAGCTGGTGACGGCCATCGGCTTGCCCCCGGCGGCGGGGGAGGTGTTCCTCTACGGCTTCTTTCGGCGCGACCTGGGCGCCGCGGGCCTGTACAAGCTGAACGAGGCCGGGCAGCTCGACGGTGCCCAGCTCCTGGTGGCGGCCGTGACGCTGACGCTGTTCATGCCCTGCGTGGCCCAGTTCCTGATCATGAAGAAGGAGCGCGGTCTGCGCACCTCGCTGATCATGGCGGGCGCCATCTTCTTCATCGCCTTCGGAGTCGGTGGGGCGCTCCACCTGCTGCTGTCGGCCACGGGGATCATGTCATGACTCACAACGCGAACGGCATCGACGAGAAAGCGGAGGAGCTGCTGGAGGCGATCTGGGTCGCGCTCGAGCTCGACGGGCTCGAGCGCCAGCCCGAGCCGCCTGCCATCCAGCTGGACCGCCTGGGCGACGAGCAACTTCAGCTGGAGCAGTTGCTCGGGGAGCAGCTGGCCGAGACTCCCACGCCTGGCACCGTTCGCCTGACCGCGAGGGGGCGCGAGGCGGCCGAGAACATCATCCGGCGCCACCGGCTCGCCGAGCGGCTGGTGGTGGACGTGTTCGATCTGCACGGCGAGGAGATGGAGCCCTACGCCTGCCGGTTCGAGCACCTGGTGCATCCCGGCCTGGAGGAGCGCATCTGCACCCTGCTCGGCCACCCCAGGGTCTGCCCCCACGACAAGCCGATCCCACCCGGTCCGTGCTGCCGGGAGGAGCGCCACGAGGTGGGCCCGGTGGTGGTCCGGCTGCCCGACCTGCACCCCGGGCAGCGCGGGACGATCGCCTACCTCTACTCGGAGGACCAGGCCCGGCTGGGCAAGCTGCTGGCGATGGGTGTGCTGCCGGGAGCCGAGATCGAGCTCCAGCGCCGCATCCCCACCTTTGTCTTCCGCGTCGGGTTCTCCCAGTTCGCAGTGGACGAGCAGGTGGCGAGCGCGGTCTACGTGCGCCTCGAGAGCTGACCGGAGACAACCGGTTGCAATTTCTTTGAAGATGGACGTAGCATGCGCCGGTATCTACGCGGAGGAGAAGGATGAAGAGAGCCTGCGTTCTATCCGCCCTTGCGGCGGTGCTGTTGCTGGTGGCGGGCTGCCCCAAGAAGCCAGAGCAGAAGCCCGAGCCCAAGGAGCCGATCACCGAGCCTGGCAAGAAACCAGAGCCGGCTCCGGGGGCGCTCGCCCCGGACAAGGAGTACGCGTCGGGCAAGGCCCAGGTGGCAAAGCTGGAGGTGGAGACCAGGGTCGACGTCCCCAACATGGGCCCCGAGGGCAAGGTGGACGACGACGTGAAGACGGCTCAGGCCAACTCGGTGATCGCGCAGACCATGGTGGTTTCCGACGAGCGAGGCAAGATGGTGTTCGCCACCGACAACTTCTACGTACCCAGGGGGACCGAGCTGCGCTACAACCCGCAGCTCAAGAAGTACGTCCTGACCGACCCGGGCAAGAAGGCCTACTGGGCCATGACCGGCGCCGAGATCGGCAACCTGCTCGAGGGCGGCCCGACCATGCGGCGCACCGGCTACGCGATCAAGATCACCGATTCCCAGGACAAGGAGACGATCGCCGGCGTGGAGGCGGTCCGAAGCGACGCCCTGCTCAGCTTCAACTGGGCGGTGACGACGAAGAGCGGGGAGAAGAAGGGCACGACCAAGGTCAAGCTCGCCATCTGGCACAGCGCCGACGCCAAGCTCAAGGAGGGCTGGGGCAAGATGATGGTGGATTTCCTCACGGTGCCGTTCCAGGACGCCGAGGGCCAGAAAGTGGTCGACGAGTTGAAGAGCAAGATCAAGTTCCCCGTCAAATGGTCCATGGAGGTGGACAACGAGGGGCAGACCCGGGACAAGGAGGACGTCAACCCGAAGCTGCTGACAGTGGCCAAGACGCTGGATGTGGTCGAGATGGACAGGAGCGCCCTGGCGGCTCCCCCTCAGGGATTCGCGTCGGCCACCGGGCCCTACGAGTTCGGCAGCGGTGGACAGACGGTCTCGGAGGATCTACTGGGCAAGATCCCGGCCAAGAAGGGTGCGCCCCCCAAGAACGTGGAACCTCCCGACGACGGCAAGGAGTAATTCCGCTGCCTCATCCCGCGCGCCGCCGCCGTATCCCGGAGCGCCCCGACAGGGGCGCGAGGGCGTGCCGCCGATTCATCCCGCAGCACCCCGTCAGGGGTGCGAGGACCGGCACGCTGGAATTGCATTTGAACCTGACGGCCCCTGCCGTTTTCGGCAGGCAGTACGGAGGTAAGTATCGATGAAGGCAAGAATCGCTCTGGCGTCTGTAGTAGCGGTGGTCGTCGCGACCCTGGTGGTCGGTAGCTTCACCCTGGTGCCCAGCCGGGTCCAGGCCAATCCGATGGGCGTCACCGCCGACGGGACGAAGCTCCCCGACGATGCCATCGTCATCGAGGAGGTGATCAGGGACGGTGACCGCGGCGTGCTGCGGGTGCGCAACCGCACGCCGTTCATCATCATGGTCTACGTCGGCGGCGTTCGCATCGGCTGGATGCGACCCTATCGGATCGGGAGGATCCGCGGCCTGATGAACGGCTACCACAGGCTGTACGCCCACAGCCGCTACGGCACCACATCCTGGGGGCCGCGGTCCATCTGGGTCCCCGGCACCTGGAACCTGCTGTACTGACCCGCCCGCTCCGGCACGCTCTGGCGCTGATGGTCGGCCTGGTCGGCTGGCCTGCACCTGCCGGCGCCGCCCCGCCCCAGATCAGCGCGCGGTTGACCGCCATCCCTCCGACCATCGACGGTCGGCTCGACGAGCCTGTCTGGCGCGAGGCCCGCGCGGTCACGCGCTTCGTCCAGCGCAGCCCGCGCGGGGGACAGCCCCCCGACCAGCGCACCGAGCTGCGCGTGCTGTACGACTCCAAGGCGCTCTACCTCGGGCTGCGCATGTGGGACGCCCGCCCGGAGCTGATCCGTCGGGGGCTGAGCCGCCGCGACAACCTGCCCGACAGCGACTATGTCATGCTGGTGGTCGACCCCCTGCTGTCCGGCGACCGGGGCTATTACTTCATGATCAACGCCTCGGGCGTGATGGTTGACGGGCTGATCTACCAGGAGGTGGTGATGGACAGCTCGTGGGATGCAGTCTGGACCGGCAATGCCCGGGTCGACTCCAGGGGCTGGACCGCCGAGCTGCGCATCCCCCTCACCAGCCTGGCGTTTCAAGACAGGGCGGAGCAGTCGTGGGGCATCGCCGTGGAGCGGCACGTGCAGCGCATCAAGCAGATCAGCTCCTGGCCCACGATACCCAAGGATAGCAACACCTATGTCTCGCGCTTCGGGCGGCTGGTGGGGCTCAAGGGTCTGCGCCGGGGTCGTTCGCTCTACCTGATGCCCTACCTGGCGGGGGAGGTGCAGCTGGGCCGCGCCGAGGGCTCCCTGCGCGCCGACGACGTTCTTCGCTCCAACGGCGGCCTCGACCTGCGCTATGGGCCGGGCGGGGAGCTGATGCTGCACCTGGCGCTCAACCCCGACTTCGGCGAGGTGGAGGACGACACGGCCGTGGTCAACCTCGGTCCGAATGAGGTGTTCTTCAGCGAGCGGCGCCCCTTCTTCATCGCCGGGGCCGATCTGTTTCGCACCTCGATCAACCTGCTCCACACCCGCCGCATCGGCGCCCGTCCCACCGCGCCGGCCGTCCAGACCGACGACGGCGAGATCATCGAGCTGGACTCGCAGGCGCGCATCATCGGCGCGCTCAAGGCGCTGGGCGAGGTGGGTCCCGCCTCCTACGGCGTGCTCAGCTCGGTGGTGCTGCCCTCGTCGGCGGTCGAGCGCACCGCGGGCGGCGAGCGGCTGGAGCGGGAGGCCACGCCCGGCCGCCACTACGGCGCGGGACGCCTGCGCTTCCGCCTGGGGCGCGGGGCCAGCTCCTCGATCGGCCTGCTGATGACCGGCATGACCCACCTCGAGCATGGCGCTGACCTGCATGATGCCTACGCCGGCGGGCTGGACTGGGAGCTTCGTTCCCGCTCGGGCTGGCAGACCATCGGGCAGCTGACCGGCTCGTCCGCCGCGCCGGGCAGCGGCTACGGGCTGTGGACCACGGTCGGGCAGCGCGGCGCCCCGCGCTGGCGCTACTGGATCGAGGCCGAGTCCTTCTCGCCCGACTACGAGGTCAACGACGTCGGCTACCAGTGGCGCGCCAACATGGTGCGCCTGCGGCCCTACCTCATGCGGCGGTTGCCCTCGCCCTGGCGCTTCGTGCGCGAGTGGTACGCCCTCGCCTGGGGCCAGTACGCCTTCAACCACGAGTCGCCCGAGCTCGCCTTCGACCGCCGGGTGGAGCTGCAGACCTACGTCAAGCTCGACAACCTCTGGGGCTGGTGGGCGGTCATCGGGCACCGGATGGTCACGCTCGACGACCGGGAGACGCGCGGCGGCCCGGTCTACCCGCGCCCCCGGGAACTCTACGGCTGGATCGGCGGCGAGACCAACACTGCCAGACGCCTGGTGCTCGAGACCACCTTCTTCGGCAGCCGCGAACGCGACGCGCTCGCACTCTCGCTTGATGTCTACCTGCGGGCCGCGCTGTGGGACCGGCTGAGCCTCACGCTCTACACGCGCTGGCGCCGGGTCCGGGACTTCCCACGCTGGGTCGAGACGCTGGAGCGGGCGGGCGACCGCGACCGCCACCTGTTCGGCGACCTGGACCAGGACGAGCTGGAGATCAAGCTCAGCGCCGTGCTCGGGCTGCACCGCAGCCTGACCCTCCAGCTCTTCGGCCAGCTGCTGCGCAGCGTGGGCACGCACGGCGGCTTCCAGGAGCTGGTGCTGCTCGACGACGGGCAGACCACGCTGACCCCGACGTCCCTCGTCCCGGACGGTGACTACTCCACGCTGACGCTGGTCCTCAACGCTGTGCTGCGCTGGGACCTGGGCGGCGGCGCCGCGGCCTACCTGGTGTACAAGATGGAGGGCGCGCTGGACCAGGAGGGCCGACCGGTGCGGCGCGGCCTCGCCCTGGGCGGTGCGCTCGAGGAGCTGTGGGACCACCAGCAGGGGCACCTGCTGCTGTTCAAGCTGAGCTACGGCTGGGCGCTGTGAGGGCCGGTTTTTTTGTGTATGGGGTGGTGAAGGGAGTTCTGCGATACTCGTAGGATACCGAGTTCCGCCTCGGGGGTGGAAGGGGCCGAGCCGCCCGAGACGCAAGAAGATTGACCATGTTCCCCCGCTGAGGTACGTGGTCAGCGCCGCAAGGAGTCCTGATGGCTGGGAGAAAGAAACGAGCGTTTGAGTGCACCGTGGTGGACGAGGTGGTTCAGATCCACCTGCGGAAACGGCGGGGGCTCGGATTCGGCGGTGAGGATCACCACTTCGTACAGTGTGATCAACTGGACTGCCAGTATGTCAGCGAGAACAGGCCTCCCTGTCCCTTGAACCTGGAGCTGTTCGCCGACGAGATCAGGGAGCTGGAGGAGAGGAAGCGTTCGCGCCAGGGGTCAGCCTACGACTGACCAGTGGAGTCGTCTTGAAGAAACACACCGTGTCTCGGCCCCGGTCCCGACACAGGAAAACACAGATAGCTCCCACCCCGGTCCGGAACGCCGCCCGGGAGGTCGAACGCAACAAGGACAAGCTGGTCGGCCTCGGCAAAGCGAGAGGCTATGTGACGTTCGACGAGGTCAGCACCCATATGCAGCAGGAGTCCGACACCTCCGTCGAGCAATTGCTGGAGCAGCTCGTCGCTCTCGGTATCGAAGTCGTGGAATCCCAGAAGAAGAGCAAGGAAGCTGCCGGCGTCGAGGCCGAGCACTCCAATGACCCTGTACGCATCTACCTGCGGAAGATGGCCACCATACCGCTCTTGAGCCGCGAGAAGGAGGTGGAGATCGCCAAACGGATCGAGGAGGGGAAGCGACTGATTCTCCTGTCGGCCATCCGATCGCCGACCATCGTCACCGAGTACGCGCGGCTGGGCAACCAGCTGAAGGCCGGAACGATCCATCCGGCCGAGCTGATACAGGATCTGGACGCCGCCGATGATGAAGGGGCGATCCACGCCGTCGATCACCTGGTCGCGCTGACCGGCGAGGTTGGCCGCCTGCATCGCAGGATGTCGACGATCCGCGAGAAACTGAAGAACGGGTCGCTGGACGAGAACCAGCGCCAGCGGGCTCAAAAGCGGCTGGAACGCGCGAGGCAGAGGTTCATGGAGCTGGTGGACGCACTCCATCTGACGGCACCGCGGAGCGGCGGAGCCGTGCGCCGGTTGAAGAGGGCAGGCGCACGACTCGAGCAGCTCGAGGCCGAGCTGACCGGCATCGCATCACGTTTCGGAATGACTCTCCAGGAAACCAAGAAGACCATCCGGGACGCGCTCGCCTCCCCGCGGGTTCGGCGACGGGTCACAGCGAAGCTCGGCCTGCGCGACGAGGTGCTTGTCGAGACACAGCAACGGATCAGCCAGTGCCAGCGCGAGATCAGAGCGGCGGTTTCCGACGTCGAGCTGTCCACCACCGAGCTGCGACGGATCTACAGGGGCATTCGGGATGGCGAGCGGATGGTGGAGCGGGCCCGGTCCGAGCTCGTCGAGGCCAACCTGCGCCTGGTGGTGAGTATCGCCAAGAGATACGCCAACCGGGGCATGCAGTTGCTCGACCTGATCCAGGAGGGGAACATCGGCCTGATGAGGGCGGTGGACAAGTTCGACTACAAACGTGGCTACAAGTTCTCGACCTACGCCACATGGTGGATCCGTCAATCGATATCACGGGGGATAGCAGACCAGTCGCGCACCATTCGCGTTCCAGTCCACATGAACGATGCTCACAACAAGCTGGTTCGCACCACCTGGCTGCTGACGCAGAGAATGGGCCGGGTGCCGTCTGCCGAGGAGCTGGCCGATGAGATGGGGCTGCCAGTGAGCCGCATCCACGCGGTGGCGCAGATAACCAAGGGAGCCATTTCCCTCGAGACTCCGGTGGGCGACGAGGATACCGTGCTGGGCGACTTCGTCGAGGACTCCGCCGTGGTCGACCCCTCCGAGGCCGCGGTCACGACCGATTTCGCCGAGCAGACGTGCAGACTGCTCTCGACCCTCTCCTCGCGGGAAGAGAAGATCCTCCGCATGCGGTTCGGCATCGGTGAACGCTCGGACCATACCCTGGAGGAGGTGGGTCAGCTGTTCGAAGTGACTCGCGAGCGCATCCGCCAGATCCAGGCCAAGGCGTTACACAAGCTGACCCGCTCGCCCAGGACCGCGCAGCTGAAGAGCTTCGCCGACGACTAGACCCCTGGATCAGAGGATTCGATCGTGTTTCCTGGGCGGACACGCGCTGCACGAAGCTTGGAAAAAAAGCAGTGCAGGACTTGGCGCCCGGGGGACCTGCCGCGCCGCCTGTGCGTCGGGGTGGTCTGTACTTGGGAAGGCGGCCTCGGCTGCTTCGCGCAGCGCGCGTCCGCCCGCCACCGCCATCCCGGCGCGACTTTCGTCGAGGATCTCAGTTCCAGGGGACTAGACTAGTCCGGCCCCGCCCGTTGGGCGGATCTTTCAGACAAGGAACTACGCGCACTTAGCGGTTAGTTCCGGGTCAGTCAACATGAAGCTCTCCCGCAGAGCCACGGCTACAGGTCGACAACATCCACCCGGCGCGCCTGGATCGCCAGCCTGCGTCCAGGGGGCACGAGCAGGTCGCCCGCCTGCCGCGTGAAGTACTCCTTGACCACATGCCAGTCCTGCGACCCCTCGCCGGGAAGGGGCGCCTCCCGTTCAGCGTCCTCGAAGTAGGTCAGCGCACGGAGCAACAGGTGCTGGTTGACCGGTCGACGGTAGACCTTCTGGATCGCGTCCAGGCACTGAGCGATGCCGAGGCGGTGGTGCTCCAGCGTGACGTAGAGGTCGAAGAAGTCCCGTCGCGTTCCGCGATCGAGGATGGCGTGCAGCTTGGTGGCGAGGATCCCAGTGACCGAGAGCCGACGCTGCTCAACGTGCTGGTCGAAGGTGTCGAGCAGGAAGATCGAGACGTCGATGCTGTTCCAGCGCAGGTGGACTGTCCCCTCGCTCTGCTCCAGGATATCGACCTCCCCGGTGCGGCGGAGCTGGTCCAGCAGCCCGGCGAGGTCCTGAGCGTCGCGGACGCCGAAGTCGACGTCTCGGCTCGGGCGGTAGGGGCAGAAGCAGCGCACGGCCTGGCCGCCAATGACGAACCAGAAGGGGAGATCATCCACGGCATCGCCCAGCGGATGCGGGATGACCTGCCGCGGATCGAAGGGCGCCTCCTCAGGCATGGGGGATCTTCCGGGCGAGGAGCACTGCTCGCAACAGGCCGCGGCTCCTGCGGCGCCAGCCGCGCATGCGATAGGCCTGGTACAATGGCAGCCAGGGCAGGCCCGCGGCGAAGTGGGTCGCTGGCAGGTCCCCATAGTTGAAGCAGTAGAAGGCCAGCTGAGCGCCGGGAACGACGCCATCGTCGGACAGGTTGTAGAGCGCCGTGGCTAGGCATATTGATCCGATCGGCCGTTTCATCTTCCCCTGAAGCGCAGCTACCGACCAGGAGGGATGAGCGGGATGAGCAGGTGGCAGTCTGGTCCGGGACGCACCGTTGCCTGCA
>Ga0180009_10006968_pt1 | contig 11700 bp, 19 predicted proteins | sample OS_PC_MetaG_FD_123537 | JGI IMG/M metagenome (GOLD analysis project Ga0180009, IMG submission 123537) | Groundwater microbial communities from the Aspo Hard Rock Laboratory (HRL) deep subsurface site, Sweden - OS_PC_MetaG | ecosystem: Environmental > Aquatic > Deep subsurface > Groundwater...
AAAATGAGCCATCTAAAAAGGCTTGCGGCTCCGAAAAGCTGGAGAATTGGAAGAAAGGAGAAAAAGTTCGTAGTTAAGCCTGTACCAGGACCTCATAAAATAGAGGAATCCATACCGCTTTTGTTAGTGGTTAGAGATATTTTAGGTTATGCGAAGACAAGCAGAGAGGCTAAAAAAATAATCAACGAAGGCAAGATAGTTGTCGATAAAAAAATCAGGAGAGACCTCAAATTTCCTGTTGGTTTGATGGACATCATCGAAATTCCGACAACGAATGAGAGGTGGATTGTTCTCTTAGATGGAAAAGGAAAATTAACCCTAAAGAATATTTCAGAAAACAGCTCGAAGTACAAGCTCTGCAAAATTGTGAATAAAACAGTCGTGAAAGGAGACAGCATTCAGCTGAATCTTCATGACGGACGAAACTTTTTGGTTGAGAAAGAAAAGGATGAATATAAGACGAAGGACGCTTTACTCTTGGACTTGGAGAAAAATGCAATCAAGAAGCACCTGCATTTTAGGGAGGGTAGCTTCGCACTCATAACTGGAGGAAAGCACAAGTCTGAGATAGGCAGGATAGAAGAGATAAAAAAGACTAGAAGTCCTGAGCCGAACATCGTCGTTCTCAGTAAAGATAACGAAAAATTCCAGACAGTCGAGGATTATGTTTTTGTAATTGGGGAGAAGAAGATAGCAATTCCTGAGGTGGCAAAATGAATGTCATGCGGGAGCTCAGAATCTCCAAAGTTACAGTTAACATGGGCGTCGGTGAAGGCGGAGAAAAGCTGGTGAAGGCTGAGAATCTGCTGGAGAAGCTGACGGAGCAGAAGCCGGTGAAAACCCCTGCCAAGAGCACAAATCCAACCTTTGGAATAAGGAAGGGCACTCCAATTGCATGCAAAGTCACGCTGCGGAAAGAGAAGGCAGAAAAGTTCTTGAAAAAGGCGACAGATGCTGTGGAGCGCAAGCTTAAAAGCACAAATTTCGACAACCAAGGCAATGTTTCTTTCGGAATAAAGGAGCACATAGATATACCGGGAGTAAGATATGACCCTGCGGTCGGAATATTTGGGATGGACGTTTGTTTAACTGTAGAGCGCCCGGGCTATAGAATTAAGAGGAGAAAAGTATCGCAAAGGAAAATTTCTAAGAGCCACAGCATTACCAGAGAAGAGGCTATAAACTTTATGAAAGAAAAATACAACGTTTCCGTGGAGGAATAATTGAGGGAGTGTTCGAAAATGCCTAAGACAAAGGTAGGAAAAGGCACACGTCAGTGCAGAAGGTGCGGGTCGCACGGACCTGTTATCCGAAGGTACGGCTTATACATATGCAGGCACTGCTTCAGAGAAGTAGCTGCCGAGATAGGATTCAAAAAATACGAATGAGGTTATATTATGCTGGTAGATCCGCTTGCAGATGCGCTCTCTAACCTGAAAAACAGTGAAAGAACAGGAAATTTGGAATGTGTTATCAAGCCCGCATCCAAGGTGATTGGCAAAGTGCTCAAAGTTATGCAGGACCACGGTTACCTCGGAGAATTCGAATTCATCGAGGACGGCAGGGCAGGAAAATTCAAAGTCAAGCTCGTGGGCAAGATAAATGACTGCGGAGTAATAAGACCCCGCTACCCTGTGAATAAAAGAAATTTTGAGATTTTTGAAAAGCGATTCCTGCCGGCGAGTGGATTCGGCATATTAATTTTAACAACTCCCCTGGGAGTTATGTCGCACAATGAAGCGAGAGAGAAAAACACAGGGGGCAGGCTGCTGGCTTTCGTTTATTGAGGGTGATTCGAGTGCAGGTAGCAGAAGAGAGAATAAAAATTCCGGAGAAAGTGGAAGTAGAGCTACAGGAAGGAGTAGTAAAGATTAAGGGACCGAATGGTGAGGTAATGAGAAGGTTATACTATCCCGGAATTCGGATTGCAAAGGAAGGCAGAGAGATAATAGTCAGGGCAGAAAATCCCAGGAAGAGGCAGAAGGCTATCGCAGGCACTTTCGCTTCGCACATGCGAAATATGGTCAAGGGCGTTACCGAGGGTTTTGAGTACAAGATGAAGGTGGTTTATTCTCATTTCCCAATCACAGTTAAAGTTGCAGGGAAAGAGATACTCATTGAGAATTACCTCGGCGAAAAAACTCCGAGAAAAACGCAAATCGTCGGCAGCTGCGCTGTCAAGGTGAAGGGTACTGAAGTTGCAGTGCTCGGAAGCGATGTTGAGGAAGTAGGCCAGACAGTTGCGAATATAGAGCAGCTCGCCAGAGCGCACAAGAAGGATATAAGGGTATTTCAGGATGGTATTTACTTAGTTGAAAGAGATGGTGTGAAGGTATGAGTAAGGAGTTCAAAAGGGCGGAGTACTTCAGGTACAAAAAGCTCGGCGAGAAGTGGCGCAAGCCAAGAGGCAAGCACCATAAGATGAGGAAATACATAGGTGGAAAGCTGCCCTCGCCTGCGATTGGTTATGCTACCAAAGCAGAGCTGCGCTACCTGCATCCCTCTGGATATAGAGAAGTTCTCGTTCATAACCTAAAGGATTTGGAGCGCATCGATAAAGAGAAGCAGGCAGTGAGAATTTCTGGGAAGGTTGGAAAGAGAAAGAGGGAAATAATCCTGAAAGAGGCAGAAAAACTGAAATTAAAAGTTTTGTAGGAGATTATTATGCTGAAAACTCAGAGAAGGATAGCGGCATCTATACTTAAGGCCGGCGAGGGAAGGGTGTGGCTTGATCCAGAGGACAGGGAGTCGATTAGCGCTGCAGTTACGAGAGAAGATATTAAAAAACTAGTCAGCGAAAGAGCTATTCAAGCCAAGCAGAAAAAGGGGATAAGCAGGTACAGGGCAAAGAAACTACGCTTGCAGAGAACCAAGGGCAGGAGGAAGGGGCACGGTAAGAGAAGCGGCAAAAAAGGAGCGAGATTCCCAAAGAAGGAAAAATGGATTTCGATTATCAGACCAGTCAGGAGAAAACTTGTGGAATTGAGAGATTCCGGGAAAATAGATAAAGCAAACTACAGAAAGCTCTACTCGCTGGCGAAGGGAGGAGTTTTCAAGAGCAAGTCTCACTTAGAGATGTACATCAAGGAAATAAGGTGAATATATGGCTGGCGGTCCGAGATACAGAGTAGCTTTCAGGCGCAAGAGAGAAGGCAAAACAAATTATCGAAAGCGCATGAAATTGCTGCTTTCAGAAAAGCCGAGGCTGGTTGTTAGAAAAACGAGCAATCACGTAATTGCACAGTTAGTAGAGTATTCTCCAGCAGGCGACAGAGTAATAGTTTCCTGCCACTCCAATGAGCTAAAGAAATATGGATGGAAGGGAAGCACATCCAATATTTCTTCTTCGTATCTCGTTGGACTGCTCGCCGGTCTAAAAGCTGTGAAGAAAGGTGTAAAGGAAGCGGTTTTGGACATAGGTTTGCTTGCCCCTACAAAGAAATCCAAAGTCTTTGCGGTTTTAAAAGGTTCGCTGGACGCTGGCATGCGAATTCCTCACGACAAGGAAATGCTGCCCGAGGAGAGCAGAATAAAAGGAGAGCATATTACTAAGTATGCCGGGCTGCTGAGAGAAGAAAAACAAAAGAAATTTTCAAAATACTTAGAGAGAGGTTTAGAGCTGCAAGATTTATCAAAGCATTTTGACAAAATCAGGGAAAGAATTATGGGGGCAAAATGAGGAGGCCTTGAAAAAAATGGAAGACTGGGAACCTGCAACGAAGTTAGGAAGAATTGTCAAGAGCGGTGAGATTAAGGATATAAAGGAAGTTTTCAGGTTAGGTTTACCTATTATGGAGCCGGAGATTATTGATACTTTGCTACCGGACATGCATGAGGAAGTAATAGATATAAGCATTGTGCAGAGAATGCACAAGTCCGGAAGGCGGGTTAGATTTAGAGCAACGGTTGCGATTGGAAATAAAAATGGTTACGTTGGGCTTGGGAATAACATAGCAAAGGAAGTAGGCCCTGCAATAAGGAAGGCGATAAGAGACGCCAAGCTCAACTTTATTGAAGTAAGACGAGGCTGTGGAAGCTGGGAGTGCGGCTGCTGCAGGGCGCATTCTGTTCCGTTTAAGGTAACTGGCAGAGTGAGCAGCGTTGGAGTTACGCTTCTTCCAGCACCAAAGGGAATAGGTCTTGCAGCCGGCGATGTTTCTAAAAAAGTTTTGGGTCTTGCAGGCATCATAGACGTCTGGTCCAATACAAGCGGTCAGACAAAGACGACAGTAAACACAGCTATGGCTACCTTCGAGGCTTTGAGGCAGACATCACTGACAAAACTTTCTGAAAAACAGGCAAACGTGCTTGGAATCGTTGAGGGAAAAATCGCCCAAGAGCAAAGCGAGAAAGCCGAAGAGCAGACAAGTAATACGGGTGAAGACTTGACGAAAAACGAATAATATGGGTGAAGACTTGAAGAGAATTGCAGTTGTGCGAGTGAGAGGAAGAACGAGGATTAGAAAAGACATAGAAGATACCCTTAAAATGCTAAGGCTCACCAGAGTTAATTACTGCACTATAGTAGATGATAGGGAAACATACTCAGGCATGCTGAGAAAGATAAAGGATTATGCAACCTGGGGGGAAGTAGACGAGGAAGATGCTGCAGCTATTTTAAAAAATCGGGGCGAGCTTGTTGGAGGAGAAAAGGTTACCGACGAATATGTAAAAAAAAATACGAAGTACGGTTCTATAGATGCCTTTGCTAAAGCCTTTGTAATCTTCAAGGCAGAGCTGGGCGAGATTCCAAACTTAAATTTATTCTTTAGATTGCATCCTCCTAGAAAAGGATATGAGGGAATAAAGAGGTCGATTAAAGAAGGAGGAGCGCTGGGCAACAGAGGAAAGCTTAAAGAGCTCATTTACAGGATGAGGTGAAACATGGCAACTAAACACAGAAAAATCAGAAAGAAGAGGGGCTCAAGGAGCTGCGGCGGAGGCTCTCACAAGAAAAGGAGAGGAGCCGGGCACCGGGGCGGAAGAGGAGCCGCAGGTACGCACAAGGGAAAGTGGACCTGGGTTATCAAGTACGACCCCGAGCACTTCGGCGACAGAGGATTTAAGCTACCGCAGTCGGTAAAGCACGAATATGCTGCGATAAACGTTGGAGAGCTTGACGAATTAGCTGAAAGAATAGCAGAGAAGGAAAAAGGAAAACTAATCATCGATGTTACCAAGCTGAACTGTGAGAAGGTTCTGGGGAAAGGCAAGATATCCAAGCCTCTGGTCGTCAGGGCTCTTAGCTTTTCCAAGTCTGCCCTTAAAAAAATAGAGAGTTCTGGCGGCGAGGCTGTTCTTCTTACGGAGTGAGTGGAAGTGGGCATTTTACACACATTCGAGCCGTTTTTGACCCGACTGCCTGAGATTGAGAGACCGAAGTATGCGCTGACTTTTAAGGAGAAGATGAAGTGGGTCGGTTTAGTTCTGCTCATCTTTTTTCTGCTTAATGAGATAGCTCTGTACGGGTTAGACCCAAATGCGGTCGATTATTTTGCAAATTTGAGAGCCATAATCGCAGGCAGCTTCGGCTCCATAATATCTCTCGGAATTGGACCCATAGTAACAGCCTCAATCATCCTCCAGATTATGGTTGGCGGCAAGCTGATAGATTTAGATTTATCCCAGCCGAGGGACAAAATGATATTCATGGGGGCTCAAAAAACCCTGGCGATAGGCTTTACGATTTTCGAGGCAGCGATTATGGTGCTGATGGGAGCCTTGCCGGCGATTAACAATGACCCCTATCTGCAATTTTTAATTATTGCCCAGCTTACCCTTGGCGGCTTACTTATAATATATTTAGATGAAGTAGTCTCAAAATGGGGCATTGGAAGCGGGATAGGTTTATTCATAGTAGCAGGAGTATGCGCAGAGATTGTGATAGGCTCGCTGAATCCATTTCCGGCTATGAAGGGGGAAGTTGTACCTGCGGGCATAATCCCGAAGTTCATTTACTTGCTGGCCAACGGTCAGACAAGGGGAGATATATTAGTGCCAATTGCAGGACTGCTCGCAGTTTTTGCAATGGTCGTTTACGTTTCCAGCGTTAGAGTAGAGATACCTATTACTTACGGCAGATTTAGAGGCGCGAGGGGCAGGTATCCTATTAAATTCATCTATGCAAGCGTCATTCCTGTCATATTTGCGAGCATTCTCATGGCGAACGTGCAGCTCTGGGCGAGGATGCTCGACGCATGGGGGTACTCCTGGCTTGGGCAGTTCGCTGGAGACCGACCTATAAGCGGGATAGCATTCTACATGCAGAGGCATCATCCAATCTACAGCCCAGATTTTGATGTGTTTGCAGCGCTCGTATATACTGTTACAATGGTCGTGCTTGCAATGCTCTTCTCCAAATTCTGGGTTGAGACTACTGGCATGGATGCAAAGACGGTTGCAAGGAAACTGCAGCAGAGCGGTATGGCGATACCTGGATTCAGGGGAGACATAAGGATAACTGAAAGAATTCTGGAGCGCTACATACCTGCGATTACGCTGCTCGGCGGAGCTTCCGTCGGTTTGCTTGCAGCATTTGGAGACATGACCGGCGCTCTCGGCGGAGGAACTGGAGTTTTGCTTACAGTAGGTATTGTTTATCAGCTTTATGAGCAAATTGCAAAGGAGCAAATCTTTGAGATGCATCCAATGCTCAGAAAGGTTGTTGGTGATTTAGTATGATTGAGTTTTTATACAGCATGATGGATGCTACGCTCGGAATTTTTTTTAACTTGTCAGGAAATGCGAAATTTAATTTAATTTTCGGAGTTTTTGTAATCTCTGCTATAGTGTCTGCAATTATTGTTTTAATTACAGCGAGAGTCGTTGACCAAAAGAAGATGAAAGAATTAAAAGCAAAGATGGCAAAATACCAGGAGAAAATCAAGGAAGCGCAGCAGAAAAAAGATTTGAAGCAGGTCGGCAGGCTCCAGAAGGAAATGATGCGAGACCAAGGGGCTGTTATGTCCGCATCTTTTAAGCCGATGCTCTATTCGATGCTTCCTATAATTTTGATATTCACCTGGCTTAGTCAAAAGATACCGAACGGTCCAAACGACTATATCCTGACCATGCCATTCAGTTTCATGAAAGTGGGCGAGCCGAATATCGCTCTGGGCTGGCTGGGCTGGTATATACTCTGCTCGTTTCCAATTTCCACATTAATAAAAAAAATATTCAACCTAGAAGGACCCTAGTCTCAGCACTTGTCAGCACTTCGCCAGCAAGCTTTTCTCGCCCGTCGGTATGAATGCTGTCTTGTGCCGACACCCCGACAGATGTGCCGAGACCAACTTGCGTCAGCAAGAGCGCTAGACTTGTGTAAGCAAGTGGTATCGTGGGTCAAGATTCCGATAGGAAGCTGGCGAGAAATGCCATCTTCCTTGCGGAAGACCGAGGTCTTAAAACGAAGGGATTGAAAATGATAATTACGGTCGGCGGTTTGATTGGAAGCGGCAAAACAACAGTAGTCAAAGCGCTTGCAAAAAAATTTAAATTAAAGCATGTTTCTGCCGGAGAAGTTTTTCGCAGCATGGCAGAGGAGAGGGGTCTTAGCTTGGAAGAACTTACAAAGCTTGCTGAGAAGAATCATGGTTTGGACAAGGAAGTGGACGAGAAGCAGAAAAAACTCGCAGCCAGCAATGTAATTGTTGACGGTCGCCTGAGCGGCTGGCTGATTGATGCTGATTTAAAAATATGGCTCAGGGCACCGCTCGAAGTCAGAGCTAAAAGAGTTGCAAAGAGAGAGAACAAGAGTTTTAAACAAGCGCTCAAGGAGACCGAGCTCAGAGAAGAAAGCGAGGCGAAGAGATACAGAGAAATTTATAAAATAGATATTACTGATATGCCTCCTTACAATGCTGTTATAGACACGAGCTTGTGGAGTGCAGAGGAAGTTGTAAGCATCGTTGCGAAGATGGTTTCGCTGCTGAGGAAATAAAGAGGTGATGTAATGGAAGTAGGTACGGTGTGCGTTAAAATTGCAGGCAGGGAGTCAGGAGAAAAAGTTGCAATCGTAGATGTGATTGACAAAAATTTCGTAGTAATTGCAGGTCTTAACGCCAAGAGGAGAAGGTGCAATTTAAGGCATTTGAGACCATTGGAGAAATCGCTCGATATAAAGCAAGGAGCCGGCGATAAGGAAATAAACAAAGCCTTAAGGGCAGCCTTTCCGGAAGAAGCTAAACCAGCGCCGCCGAAGAAAGTTAAGAAAAAGGCAATGAAAGAAGGCAAGTAACACCTATGGGCAAGCTTCCTTTTGAAGTGGAAAGAAAATTAGTTGTTAAGAGCAAAGCTTATACTGGCCCGAAGTTTAGTAAGGCTCCGGAGCAGCGCAGTATAGAAGAGCACCTGCGCCATGGAGTTATAAATCTTGACAAGCCTCGAGGTCCAACTTCGCACGAAGTAGTTGCATGGGTAAAACAGATATTAAACCTCGATAAAGCAGGGCACGCCGGCACGCTTGACCCAAGGGTAAGCGGAGTTTTGCCAGTCGCTCTCGGAGAGGCTACCAAGATAATTCGGGCGCTTCTGCTTGCCGGAAAGGAATATGTTTGCGTGATGCGTCTGCATGAGGAGGTAGACAGGAAAAAGATACTTGAGACTTGCAAAGAATTCGTATGCGAGATTTTTCAGAGACCACCAATGAAGAGTGCAGTAAAAAGAGAGCTCAGGACGAGGAGAGTTTACTATCTTGACGTTCTTGAGATTCAGGGCAGGGATGTGCTCTTCAAAGTTGGCTGCGAGGCTGGCACTTACATAAGGAAGCTCTGCCATGACATAGGCGAGGTTTTAGGCTGCGGAGCGCACATGTTCGAGTTGAGAAGAATTAAGAGCGGCTCATTTACAGAGCAAAACGCAGTTTTACTGCACGACGTTATAGATGCGTATCGGTTCTGGAAAGAGAACGGGAAGGAAGAGCTTCTTAGAAGCGTTGTTCTGCCGGTTGAGAAAGCAGTAGAGCACCTGCCTAAGATATTCGCAAGAGACAGCGCAGTAGACGCCGTTTGTCACGGCGCAGATTTGGCGCTTCCCGGAGTTAGCAAGATAGACGCAGAGATAAATGCAAATGACTTGGTAGCGATATTCGCACTGAAAGAAGAGCTGGTTGCAATAGGCGAGGCAAAAATGGACACAAAAACTATGCTGATTGAGAATTCGGGCATCGCTGTCAAGACCAAAAGAGTGGTAATGAAGCCCGGTACGTATCCAAAGGGATGGAAGACAAAGAGCAGTTTGCCGGGGTAGCCTAGCCCGGTAAGGCGGCAGACTTGAGATCTGTTTCTCCGAAAGGAGATCAGGGGTTCAAATCCTCTCCCCGGCGTACCCTTTCTTTTGTAAAAGAAAGGCTAACGTTCACCCAAAGAAAAAAGATACTGACGATCAAACCTTCTGAGGTTTGGTTCTTGAATCCTCTCCCCGGCGCTTTCAAAAAAGGGAGCATGAGGTTAAAGCATACTGTTGAATATCGTTCGGAGGAATAGATTTGGCTGAAAAACCAGCAGAAGAATTCAGGTACATAGTCAGGATAGGCGGTACAGATATAGACGGTAAGAAGAAGATACCCTATGGGTTAAGTAAAATCAGGGGGATTGGCATAAGAATTGGAGAGATAATCTGCAGTCTCGTTGGCATAGATGCAAACAAAAAAGTAGGGTATCTAACCGAGGAAGAAGCTAATAAACTGGACGAAGCTGTGAGCAAATTCCAGGAGCAAACGGTGCCGCCCTGGATTTTCAACAGGATAAAAGACTACACAACCGGTAAAAATCTTCACGTTATTGGCTCTGATTTGGTAATAAGTTTGAGGGACGACCTGAACAGGCTTAAGAAAATTAGAAGCTACCGTGGAATAAGGCACGAACTGGGCTTGCCTGTTAGAGGTCAGAGAACCAGGACGAGTTTCAGGACTGGTACTACTATGGGTGTGAGCAGGAAAAAAGCGATAGAAGCGGCGAAGGCTGCGGAAAAGGAAGAGAAAGAAAAGAAAAAAGAGGCTAAGGGGAAGTAAGCATGGGAGACCCGAGGAGAATCAAGAAAAAGTACCAGAAGCCAAAGCACCCCTGGCGTGCGGATAGGCTGGAGGAAGAAAAGAAGATTCTCAAAACTTATGGCTTGAAAAATAAAAAAGAGATTTGGAGAGCAGAGACCCTGACAAGGAGGTTCAGAAGGCAGGCTAGGAAACTGTTTGCACTCAGAACTGAGCAGGCAAAAAAAGAGGAAAAGCAGCTCCTTGACAGGCTGAGAAGATTAAATCTTCTTAGAGGCGACGCTACTCTTGACGATGCGCTTGCCTTGAAAACCGAAGACATTTTGGGGAGAAGGTTGCAAACCATGGTATTCAAAAAAGGCTTGGCTAGAACAGTTAACCAGGCAAGGCAGTTTATAGTCCATAGGCACATTTCTGTTAAGGGAGAAAAAGTTACTGCGCCCAGCTATTTAGTAATGGCCGACGAGGAAGATAAGATTCAAGTTGCGCAGGGTATCGAAAAGCCAGCGGAAAGGCTGGAAGTAAAAGCTGAGGGATAAGCATGCTGAAGGAATCGAAAATCTGGGGCGTAGCCCACATATACTCCTCGTTCAACAATACAATTATTCACATAACAGATTTAACAGGGGCAGAGACCATTTCAAGATGGTCTGGCGGAAGGATTGTAAAATCTGACAGGGAAGAAAGCTCCCCCTATGCTGCGATGCAGGCGGCGACGAGAGCTGCGGAAGAGGCTAAGGAGAAGGGCATAATGGGAGTGCACATAAAAGTAAAAGCCCCCGGCGGAAGCGGCTCCAGAACTCCAGGGCAGGGAGCGCAGCCAGCGATTCGAGCACTGGCGAGAGCAGGTTTAAAGATTGGCAGGATTGAGGATGTAACTCCCATCCCGCATGACGGTACCAAAGCACCTGGTGGAAAAAGAGGCAGGAGGATGTAGGATGGAAGTCAAAATTCTCGAGAGAGATAAAACTTCATTGAGTTTGGTTTTATGCGATGCGAATGCAAGCTTTGCAAATGCGATAAGGAGAGTGATAATTTCAGAAGTTCCAACTTTGGCTATAGAAAATGTTGACTTTCTCGAAAACACCTCCTCGCTCTACGATGAGACAATAGCGCACAGGTTGGGTTTAATACCCATAAAGACAGACCTTGAGATTTTCAATTTCAGGGAAGAGTGCTCCTGCAAAAATGGCTGCTCGAGGTGCACGCTAAAACTTTCTCTGAGTAAGGAAGGTCCCTGCGTTGTTTATTCGCAGGACATAAAATCAGAAGATTCAAAGCTGAAGCCGATTGAGGGCATACTTATATTAAAGCTCGGAAAGAGTCAGAAAATCTCTCTAGAAGCAGAGGCGATTCTCGGCACAGGCAAAGAGCATGCGAAGTGGCAGCCTGCGGTAATATCATATAAATATTATCCAGAAATCGAGATAATGGATAAGTGTGATTTGTGCGGAGAATGCGTTACCGCCTGCCCGAGAGATATATTATCTATAGAAAAAAAGAAAGTCAAAATTTCGGACGAGAAGAAGTGCAACTTGTGCAATTCCTGCGTTGAGGAATGCGAGTTGGATGCAATAAAAGTCAGAGGAAATGACAAGAAGTTCATAATAAAAATAGAATCTACAGGAGCTTTGAAACCGGAAGAAATATTCAGCAAATCTTGCGAAATATTGCAGGAGAAAGCTAAAAAACTTAGAGGACTGTTATAAGCG
>Ga0180009_10006969_pt1 | contig 11699 bp, 8 predicted proteins | sample OS_PC_MetaG_FD_123537 | JGI IMG/M metagenome (GOLD analysis project Ga0180009, IMG submission 123537) | Groundwater microbial communities from the Aspo Hard Rock Laboratory (HRL) deep subsurface site, Sweden - OS_PC_MetaG | ecosystem: Environmental > Aquatic > Deep subsurface > Groundwater...
ATTTTATCTTCACTATGAGAAGAACTTCTTGCATCAGAGATTCCATCTCCGCCACATTTTTCAGTCAAACTATTATTTAAAATTGAATAATGGTCTCCAGACAAAATTTCAATACAATCTCCGTTAGCATTAGAAATTTTGTTTTTAATAACCTCCGTATATTGGCTAGCAATCTGAATCCCATCACGAAGTTCATTATCATAAACCAAGGTGTACTTAGCATTGCCAGAAACTTTTACTATGCCTTCAATTACATTGCCCATTATCTTATTTCTTGTAGCTAAGGTAGTAGGTTTTTCATTTGATTCATGAATAATTTCTATTGATCCTTTAATAGTATTATTATAAATATCACAATTTTCTAATTTTTGTAAAGCAGTCAAACCAATACTATAACTAATATCCCCCACGTTAGTATTATCAAAAATATCTACATTTTTTAAACTAGATTCATATAAACTAGAATGTCCTAACCAAATTTTATCTCCAGTTCCAATAAAATCATTATTTTTTATACTTGTAGAAGAAATACCTCCAGTAAGATTTATAGCATAATTATTAGTTTCAAAAATATTGTCGCTTATTTCAGCCCCATTAAGTCGAAGTGCTTTAGAACCAATTGCCTGATCAACACCATAAAATTCACAATTTTTAATTTGTAAATTGCTAAACTGTCCCAAGGTCTCGAGTGTTAATGCAGTACCACTTCCACTCCCTTGAATAGAATAACCTTGACAATCAAAAACTTTTACTGTATCTTTTAAAACAAAACAAGGAGATTGAACAGATTCAAAATCATAAAAAACAGTTTGAGCTAAATTAAAAATTTCATCAGATATTTCTTCTCCAGAACAAAACGCTGGTAAATTTTCCAAACATTGACAATCGCAACTATGTACCCCGGCTGGAATCGGAACAGCTGTCGTTCCTTCCAAACAATTATTTTCAGTTATTTCACAATTTCCTCCGCCAGTGTATTGTGCTTCACACCTATTAACACAAATTCCATTTTCACACCATGCATTTTCATCATAATCACTACAAGTCATACTATTACAGTCCCAAAGGGTATTTCTACAAGCAGTCCCAAACCAACAACTACAACAACCTTGTACAGCTTGCTCACGGCAACTCATACTATCTACCCATTCAGAGCTTCCAGTTTCACCACAACAAAAGTAAAGAGGATTTTCTGTATCAGCACCTTCGATATTTGGAGCCCCACAACCATTTGCCCAATTACCGCGAACATGTGTTCCACCATCACAAACCATTGTTCCATCAACATAACCTTCATATCCCCTAGCCTTGCAATAATTATCTGCAGCTACTGCTTCACATTTTAAGCCGTCATTATACCCGCCACACATATTATGCGGGGGTTCTATTGTAACAACTCCTGAAAAAACCATGAAACTAGAAAAAATAACTACTAAAACAATAAAAACCAATAAACTAATCCTCTTTTTTATCTTATTCACCTCTCTATTTATCTATTGCACTTATTATTTAAATCTTTCTTTAAATATATAATCAATTTGATTATTTGTCCAACCTTTTTGCAATAAAACTTTCCTAATTTGTTCTGGCCTAAATCCTTGAGCCATAGCCCTTTTAATATAAGCACTCAAACTAATCTTATCTTGTTGCGTAACAAACATTCTTTTATGGAAAAGTTTCATACTAATTTTATTAGTAGTCTCTCTGAAATTACCAGGTCCTTTATAGAAATTAATATACCAAACTCCGGCAACTAAAATAACAAACAAAACAATCCACCAAACCCAAGGTTTTTGCTTTGTACAATCTTCTGGACAACTATCTTCATCTTCATAACTAATTTCACAAACATCATTCCCACAACAAATATTTGAAACATCACAATCTTCATTATATGACGAAACAGAAAATCCTTGAACATCTGTAAATACAACACTATCAATTTTTTTAACTTCAATCACACCAGGAACAAAATAAGTTACATCCATGGTTCCATAAGCATCAAAATACAAAATAGATCTCCAAGAATCAGTCCTAAAACCAGAAGAAAAAACTTCAACACTAGAAATATTTGAAGTCAATCCAACCAGATTCTCAGCCAAGACATTATTAGAACCCCCAGTCACACTAACATCTTTATCAACTAATAATCCTTTTTTGTTTCCAACTAAATATTTTATTTCAATCAAACTAGCTTTCATATCAACTCCAACATTATTTACATTAAAACCATAAACAGCTTGTTTTTTATTAGCATCATAAGTAGAACTTATATCAGAATCAATTATTTGATTTAAATCTGTTAATTTCATATTCTGTATCTCTAAAACATCTAAAACAATTATATTTTTAGGAATACCTTCTTGCAACACAAGTAAAGCATCTGCTAAATCTCCATAACGAACTTCTTTCAAACTTTGAACAGAGGAAGAGTTTTGAATTCTAGTAAAATTTTCTTGCATTTCTCTTAAAGTAAGATTAGCTCTAGCAAAAAATGTTGAATCATAACCAAACAAATCATAAATCTCCTTAGCATAAGTATTAGAACCTTCATAATTAGATCTAGCAGTAACCAATAATGACCTTGCATCACTTATCATTCTTGGTAAAAACTCTTCTAAAGAACCTACATAAATAACAATTTTAACAGGGCTACTTTCCCTACTTTGGTTATCAACAACAGTTAAACTAACTGTAAAATTTCCTTCTTTACTATAAAAGTGACTAACTTCTTTTCCAGTCAAAGTAGTATTATCCCCAAAATCCCATTTCCAATTAACCAAAGTTTTATTTTCAGGAGAATAACTTCCATTTACATTAAAATTAATTAATTCTTTAACAGCAGCATTTTGTTTATCAACATTAAGTACAGCAATAGGCAACTTAACAACACTAAAGTTTGCCTTAGCTTTAGAACCTTTAAAACCAAATTCTAAAGTACAATTATCTCCATAAGAGTTAGGAGTATTTAATCCACCAATAGCTTCTAAATCAAAAGTTAAAGGCCCACTAAGATTTATAACTGGAGCTTCTCTTTTAACTTCTCTAACAGAAGTATATTGATAACCATCAGAAGTTGTTATTAAAACATCATCAACTGTAATCTGGCCATCACTATCTAAACTAACCCTAATCGGAATCGTACAATAATCATCTTTATAATTACAATTTTCCATATAATCGTCTAAAGGCCAAGTCAAAGTGTCTCCAGAAATAATAGCAGTTCCTCCAAAATTAGAATCATAAGTAGCTGGTTGTACATTCATAAAATAATAATTACTACCTAAAATCCTCTTTCTTGGAACTTTATAATCACGTCCATCAGAATTTAAACACAAATTAATAATTAATTTTCCATCTTCATAAGAAGGATTTTCTATTTCAACATCACATTTTTTATTTTGATAAGTAGTACTTGAAAAAGTACTCATGCTGCAACTATGTCCATTTACTGTTGCATTCAAATATTCTCCTTGATAAGTTCCATCAAATTTAATTTTTGCATTTACTCTTAATTTCAAAGGAGCATATTTCTTTTCAGGTTCAATTGCAAAAGTTTGACATGCACCATAACTTTCTTGAATTAAAAATTCATCTTCATAAGATTCTTGTCCATTAACTCCTTCTGGATATTGATTAGAACTAAAATTTTCAAATTGACCAGCATATTCCCAATCTTGAATTCCATCATCTCCAATATCTAATCTTAATCCATCTCCTTGTCCAGTCAAAGACATTGTACCTGAAGAAATCCATCCTTCATAATCCTTACTTAATTTAAACCCAATCAAAAAACTTCCTGCACTAGTTAAACTTTTTAGATAACTATCATAAGGATTTCCAACTGTAGTATAACTTCCTTCAGTAAAACCACCAACACTAGATGCAATTGCTAAATCATAAAAACTAATACTAACTGGAGTATAACTTCCACAATTTTTAACATTAAAGGTTAATAGCTCATCTCCAGAAATTTGTCCAGTATAATTAATTTTAAATTTTCCTAAAAAAGGTTCATCTATACTAAATTCTGTTTTATCTAAATTTAAAGTTAAAGTTAATGTGGCAGCACTAACAAATACTATAACAAACAATAACAAAACTAACAATAATCCTCTTTTTTTCATATATTCTTTTTAAATTATTTTGTTTATAAAACTTTTCTTTAGAATGTTCTCACAGTTTTAGAAATTCTTACTTCATCTATTGTTCCATTTAAATAATGGTCATTGTGAGTCCAAGAACCAATCAATAAATCTTTACCAGGGTTAATTATATTGTGGCCATTATGTGCATCACTTAAAGTAGTACTTACACCAACAGAACTTCCATCTACAAAAAATTCTGTTTTTTCATCTCTATCAAAAACAACAGCTAGATGATGCCATTCACTATCATTTAATCCCAACCCAAGTTGAGAATTAGAATGTATTCTTCCACTACCTCCAACAGGGTCTCCATCACTTACTGCAAGTTGTAATTTTTCTTCATTACGATAATATTTAAATACATATCCTGCAACAGAGTTATCCCAAGCTCCCTTACCCACCAAACCAACATTATCTCCTGGTTGTACACCATTTAATTTCGCCCAAACCTCAATTGTTAAATCATCTGTCCCCATTTCCAAACTCAAATCATTTCCACAATCAATATTATCTCCAACCCCATCAAAAAGAAGAGCTTGATCAAACAACCCAGTAATATATTCTGTATTTCCAACAAGAACACACTGATTACCTCCTACATCATCTAAAATATCACCATCAAATTTCCAATAAGCAACAACATTTTCATCAGAAATAACCTTCGCTGTACTTAAAACCATTGAATCCCCAGATCCTTCTGATATAACAATTTCTCCATTAACATCTACTTTAGGTAAAACTTCCACCCGGGTAATGTTTTCCATATTTTCTCCAATATTGAACTCAAACCAACCTGAAGAAAAAGCATCTAATGGTTGATCTATATGTTGAACTTCAACTCTTTTATCACCATAAACTCTAACTACAATTCCATCTAATGAAGTTTTACCCTCATTATTAACCAAAACCTTTGGCCTATTATAAATATCATCAAAGATTCTTACATTTTCCAAACTAACTCTAACTCCCATTAACGGTCCAACAGTTTCTAAATCTTTTGTACCTTCTTCAGTTTGTCCTTTCAAAAAAGCTCCACCCCACTTAAAAACTACAGCAGCAAGAACAATAGCAAATCCAATAAGCAAAACAGTTGCAATTAACGGAGAAATACCTCTCTTTTTCATAATATTATTTTAAAATAAGAATATATAAACTTTACTCAAACACTTTTCCACATTTACTTGGTTTTATTTTTATTCTGCCATCAAATTTAAAATCTAATTCTTTTCCATCATTTAACTCATGTAAAAAAACAGCTAAAGCTCCAACTTCAGAATGTGGTTGATTAGTTACAGAAAAATTATAATCTGCTTCATGATAAACTTCCATTTGAACTTTTTCCCCACCCACAACAACTAAAACATTTCCTTTAATCTTCTTAATCTTTTCACCATACATTGTCAAATGAACAATTTTCCAATTTTTTTCCTTCTTCTCTCTAATCAACTTCAAAATATTCTTAACATATTCAATTTCAAAATTTCCACCAAAATTCTTAACAACATCAACAACTGATTTTTCAAAACTATCATCCTTATCTCCAGAATAATAAATTTTATCAGCTAAAAAAGCTCTAGCTACCAAAGCAACATGTGTACTGATTCTAGGATCTCTTCCTGCCCTATGACTCAACCTTAATACTTCAATCATAAAAAATAAGTAAATCAAAAACCTTTTAAATTCTTACTTTTCTCTAGCTTCTATGTCAGAAACAAGAATTGAGCATTTTTACAACAAAAACTACAAAAAGCTATTGCTAATACCTATTTTATTACTAATTATATCAATCTCTATCCTAACAATAAAATACAACAACACAGGAGAGTTCATAGATAGAGATGTCTCATTACAAGGAGGAATCTCAGCAACAATATATCTCGAAGAAGAAGTTGACATAAACGAACTAACTTCATTCTTACAATCTAAATTTCCAAACTCAGACATAACAGTAAGAGCATTATCAAGATTTGGAACAGGAAGTACATCAGGAATAATCATTGACGCAACAGATATAACAAACAAAGAAATCCAACCAGTTTTAGAAGAAAAACTAAATATTAAATTAGAAGATAATTATTCAGTTCAAGAAATAGGTTCATCACTAGGAGAGTCTTTCTTCAAAGAAATGCTTTACGCAATCTTATTCGCATTCTTATTTATGGGAATCGTAGTTTTCATAACTTTCAGAAAAGTAGTTCCATCAATAGCAGTTATTCTCTCAGCACTATTAGATATTATTATCCCATTAGCAATAATCAGTGTAATGGGTTTCAAATTATCAACTGCAGGTATTGCAGCTTTCTTAATGATTATCGGTTATTCAGTTGACACAGATATTCTACTAACCACTCGTGTCCTAAAAAGAAAATCAGGAACTTCTTTCAGCAGGATGAAAGGAGCTTTCAAAACAGGAATGACTATGACATTAACAACAATAGCCGCATTAACAGTTGGTGTAATTGTAACTCAATCTGTAATAATAAAAGAAATGTTCACAATTATTTTAATCGCATTAATCATAGATTTAATCAGCACTTGGTTCATGAATGCATCATTATTAACTTGGTATGTAAAGAAAAATGAAACTGTTCAAAATACTTAAAAAAACAAGAGTAGTAATACTTTTGATATTTATAATAATCAGTGTTCTAGCAATTAATCCACAATTTGGAACACAAGGAGTTGCAATAAAAAATGTTGCAAAAAACTCCACTGCAGAATTCGCAGGAATTGTAAATCCTTCTGCTGAAACTTCTCCTACAACTTTAGAAAAAATAAAAGAAATTAACGAACAACCAATAAAAGATCTAGAACAATATTCTACATTAATAGAATCTTTAGAAGAAAATTCAAAAATAACAATTCTCACAAACAAAGATACTTACACTCTATTAAAATCAAACAATCTAGGTTTAGAAGTACAAGATGTTTCAACATCTAATTTAAGAAAAGGTTTAGACTTACAAGGTGGAACAAGAGTTCTATTAAAACCAGAAACAGAAATATCTGAACAAGAAAGAAGCGAATTAATAGATACTATGCGTTACAGATTAGACACATACGGCCTAAAAGATATTGATATCAGAAAAACAAATGATTTACTAGGAAATAAATATATTTTAGTTGAACTTGCAGGAGCAACAAAACAAGAAGTAACAGAATTAATTGCATCTCAAGGAAGTTTCGAAGCAAGAATTGGTGATGATGTTGTATTCTCTGGAGGAAAGCAAGACATAACTTTTGTTTGTAGAAATGATGGTGCATGCGCAGGAATAAGAGATTGTTCTCCTGTTCAAGATGGATATTATTGTAAATTCCAATTCCAAATTAAATTAACACAAGAATCAGCAGAAAGACACGCAGATGCAACAGATGATTTAAGCATAAACCTAACTCAATCTGGCCAAGAAATGCTTTCAAAAACAATTGATTTCTACCTAGATGATACTTTAGTAGATTCATTACAAATCTCAGCAGACCTTAAAGGTCAAGCAGCAACAGACATTATTATTTCAGGACCTGGAACAGGAAAAACAGAGCAAGAAGCAATACAAGATTCTTTAAAATCTATGAATAAATTGCAAACAATCTTAATCACTGGTTCATTCCCACATAAATTAGAAATTGTAAAACTTGATTCTATCTCGCCTTTACTAGGTGGAGAATTTATGAAAAATGCAATAATCACAGGATTGCTTGCAATTTTAGCAGTAGCAATTGTTATTTTCATAAGATACAGAAGATTAAAAATCGCAATTCCTTTAGTCTTAACAAGTATTTTTGAAGTTGTAATCATCTTAGGGATATCTGCTTTATTCAAAAGACAATTAGATTTAGCAGCAATAGCAGGAATAATAGCAGCAGTAGGAACAGGAGTAGATCACCAAATAGTTATTATCGACGAAACATTATCTAAAATAACAGAACAATTCTATAGTTGGCAACAAAGAATTAAAAGAGCTTTATTTATTATAATGGCTGCTTACTTTACAACTTTATTTGCAATGATGCCCTTGTTATTTGCCGGAGCAGGTTTACTAAAAGGGTTCGCATTCACAACAATTTTAGGAATTACTGTCGGTGTATTTTTAACAAGGCCAGCATTCGCAGCAATAATAGAAATTCTTACAGAAGAATAATCATCCTTTAGATTCTGTATTAAAAAATTCTTTAGCTAAATAAAATAATCGTGTAACTGAAGGGCTCTTAAACTGACCTTTTAATTCTTTTTTAAAATTGTAAAAAATAAAACCAATTCTCCTTTTCTTCAAAATACGATTTTTAGAATCAATAACATCTTGATAAGTTAAATTTTTATTCTCTATTGGCAATTCATCAAATTTGTAATCATAAAAATTTGCTTGCTTACTATCTAACAAATTCAACAAACCATTTTCAAAACATTCATCATATAAATCAGTACCAGGCAATGGAGTAGTAATAGAAATATTAACCGTATCTGGTTTTATTTCTTTCATTATATCTTCTGTTTCTTTCAAAGTTTCTTTAGTTTCTCCAGGACTTCCAATCATAATGTAAGCATGTGTAGGCATTTTATATTTCTTAGCAACCCTAAAAGCATTCCTTATCTGCTCAACAGTTTGGCCTTTTCTAAGACTATTCAACATCTTTTGACTGCCTGTTTCTACACCAAACCTAACTTGTTTACAACCCATACCTTTCAAAAGAACAGCTATTTCATCATCAAAACAATTAACCCTAGTTAAAGCATCAAACTCTATTTTAATTTTATTTTTCTTAAAAAGGTAACTTAATTTTCTTAACCAATCTTTATTAAAAGTAAAAGTATCATCTAAAAAAGTAACATAATTTGTTCCATATTTTCTATGAAGCATTTGAATTTCTTCTACAATACTTTCAGGACTTCTAAGCCTAACACCTTTTCCAAACAATCTATTCAAAGTAGGTTGACAAAAAGAGCAATTATAAGGACATCCCCTTGAAACGATTAAAGACATATTTTTTGCTTTCAAATAATTATCCCTTGTAGAAAGTAAATCTCTATTTGGAATTGGTAATTCAGTTATATCAATAAAATCTCTAGGAGAATTAACTTTAAGTTTATTATTTTTCATATAAGCAATTCCCTTGACTTTCTCTGGATTTTTCAAATTAGCTAATAAATCAACTAGAGTTAGCTCACCTTCTCCCATAACAGCAAAGTCACAGTATTCTAAACATTCTTCAGGGGTGTTAGTTGGAACTGGCCCTCCCCAAACAACAATTTTGTCTCTTTTTTTAAAATAAACAGACATTTTCTTAGCTGCCTCAATAAAAGGTAAAAGAACAGTTAATCCAATTACTTCAGGATCAAACTTCTCAATTTTTTTAATTTCTTCATTAAATCCAAAAGAAGTATCAAAAACCCTTACATCATGGTTTGATTTTTGTCTTAAGTAAGTTGCCAAAGAAACTGCTCCAAGTGGCATTATTGAATAAGATCTTGCTTGATCTTCAGTTCTAGGATAGCACAAAGCAACTTTCATGCAAAAGAGAAAAAGATACTTGCATATAAAGATTTCCAAAAAGTTTAAATAATCAGGAACTCAAAACTAACTTGAGGTGATAATATGTCCCATGAATTAACACTTTTATACATTTTATTAGGAATAAACATAGCTTTGATCTTTGGTTTAAGGAAAGTAATACAACTTGAAAGAATGATCAGAGGAAAGAAGAGAAAATAAAACGCGAAGGGCAGGACTTTCAACGCACGTTGGAAGCTGTAAGCAACCAGCGCACATGTTTGAACCTGCAGATCCTTGCGGAAACTGGTTTTCGAGATTCGCCACTTTTAAATTCCAGCGCTCTACCAGATTAAGCGACCTTCGCATTAAAAAACTCTAATCTTTACGTATTTTTAACAGTTTCTAAAATACACAAATTTTAAATAAAAACTTCTTTTCCAAAAATTAATGTACCCTTCAAAACATTTCATTTACAGTTTAATTTTTTGTATAATCCTTTTTCCATTCTTAAAATATTGGACAATTGTAATTTTCTTAAGTGGAACATTAATAGATGTTGATCATTATCTTTATTATATTTTAAAATTCAAAGATTGGAGTTTCAGAAAAGCATATCATTATCATGTAAAAGTTATTCCAATAGAAAAACTACATATATTCCATACAATAGAATTTTATTTATTATGTTTTTCATTAGTATTTTTCAATCTATTTTTCGTATTTATATTTTTAGGAATTTCATTTCACATGGTTTTAGATATTCTTGATATGAAAATACTAAACCCCACAAAGAATTGTAGAGCAGCAAGTTTATACAGATGGGTAAATAGACACTAAAGAACAAGTAATTTTTTAAAGAAGATTAATTTAACAAAATAAAATGAAATACGCCATAACCGGTCACAAAGGATTAATTGGAGAATTTCTAAAACAAAGACTTGATCAAGAAGGACATACTTGTGTTTTACAAATAGACCAAAGAGAAGGATTTAATGTAATGGATTTAATGTTCAAAGAAACTGAACTTAATGATAAAATAGATATATTCTTCCATTTTGCTGCACAATGCAGGATAAATGAAGCAATAGCAAAACCAATTCTTCCACATAAAAATAATGTCGACGGCATATTTACAGTTCTAGAATTTTGTAAAAAACATAAAATACCAAAAATAGTAGTAGCATCAACTTCAAGAGTTTTATCTCCTGAGAGAAATCCTTATGTTGCAAGCAAAGTTTACGTTGAAGAACTAACAAAGGCATATCACGATTGCTATGGAATTGATTATATCATTGTAAGGCCTTCAACTGTCTATGGTCCCATGTTTGACGAAACAAGTAGACTAATAAATAATTTCTTAACAGCAGCATTAAAAGGAGAAAACTTAAAAATATATGGCACAGAAGATAAAACTTTAGATTTTACTTATGTAAGTGACTTTGTTGAAGGGGTAATGTTAGCAATCAAAAATGAGTGGAATACTGCTTACGATATCAGTGGGGAAAATGAAACAAAAATCTCAGAATTAGCCAAAGAAGTGATAAAACAAACCGAAAGTAAAAGTGAAATAATTTTCCTACCTCCTGAAAAAGCACAGCCACAAAAAGTAAAAATAGATATTTCAAAATTAACTGATATTGGATATTGGCCAAAAGTTGATATGAAAGAGGGTGTAAGAAAAATGGTTGAATTTTATAAAAATAACCCATCCGCCTGGAAAAACTACATTGACAAAGGAGCAGAATATTATAATAGCAACAAAATAAACTAAACAGTATCCAAGAAAGACTTAAGATAAACAGATTTCATATTTTTTTCAGAACATTCTTTCACAATAAATTCTCTCCCTTCATTTGATAATCTTTCTTTCTGTTTCTCAGATAGATCAAAAAAGCTATCAACTGCTTTTTGAGCTTCATTCACATCAATCTTAACTTTTATTGCTGGACCTATCATTCTTAATGATTCAATATCAGAAACAATTGTTGGGATGCCACAAGACATTGCTTCCCTAGGTACTAGTCCAAATCCCTCTATCCTACTAGGGAAAAAACATAAATCA
>Ga0180009_10006971_pt1 | contig 11698 bp, 10 predicted proteins | sample OS_PC_MetaG_FD_123537 | JGI IMG/M metagenome (GOLD analysis project Ga0180009, IMG submission 123537) | Groundwater microbial communities from the Aspo Hard Rock Laboratory (HRL) deep subsurface site, Sweden - OS_PC_MetaG | ecosystem: Environmental > Aquatic > Deep subsurface > Groundwater...
GCGTTTTTTTTTGCAGGTTTACAGATAAGTTGTTTTATATTAGTTTATTATATCTTACTTATATGTTATTGCAAGTATTATCTTAACATTTTTTAAGCTCTCCGACTTTTCGGAGCAGACTCAACAATAGGGTTTTTATGGTCAAAGTGGCACCTTCAATTCTTTCTGCTTCCTTTAATACCCTCGCACTTGAAATTGACAAAGTTATCAAGGCCGGAGCAGACCTGATACATCTTGATATCATGGATGGTATCTTTGTCCCTAACATCACCTTCGGCCCCTTAATATACAAGGATATTCCGAAATATGACGGGGTTGAATTCGACGCCCATCTGATGGTGATACAACCTGAAAACAACATTCAATCCTTTCTGGATAGCGGTGTTGACCGCATTTCTGTCCATGTTGAAGCGACCGTTCATCTGCAAAGAATGCTGCAACTGATTCGTCATCACCATATCAAACCGGCAGTCGCCCTGAATCCCGCGACGCCCCTGTCCACTCTGGAATGGGTTTTGGAAGACCTGGATATGGTTCTGATCATGTCGGTTAACCCTGGATTCGGAGGACAGTCATTTATCAAAGGAATGTTGAAAAAAATTGAGCTTCTCAAAGAGATGATTCTGAAAAAAGGGCTATCCGTGGAAATTGAAGTCGATGGTGGGGTATGCCCCGAAAATATCAGGGATGTTGTCAACGCCGGGACTGACATTGTTGTTGCGGGTTCAGCAATTTTTGGAAAACCCGACTATGCCGAAGCCATTCAGGCGCTGAAGCACTATTGACAGAGGATTTGTGCTGATTGTAACGGATGATGACACTGTTCCAGGCATGAATAAGGATTTAAAACCGCAGGAAACCAACGGGGTGAATAAATGAGAGTCGGGATCGGATTTGATGTTCACCAGCTGCAATCAGGACGCAATCTGGTTCTGGGAGGAGTCCGGATCCCCTTCGATAAAGGACTGTTGGGACATTCGGATGCGGATGTGTTGGTCCACGCCATCATTGATGCCCTGCTCGGGGCTCTGGCAATGGGAGATATCGGGAAGCTTTTCCCGGATACCGACAACCGGTACAAAGATATTAACAGTCTTGAACTTCTGGAACAGGTGCTGGATCGGATTCAGAAAAGAGGCTGGCAGGTAGGCAATCTTGACACAATTATTATGGCCGAGCAGCCAAAGCTGCAGCTATTTATTCCGAGGATGATCACAAGCATCGCAGAAAACCTTCAAATCGATAAGGAACAGGTTTCAATCAAGGCCACAACAACCGAAAAACTGGGTTTTATCGGCAGAGAGGAAGGAATTGCAGCACAAGCCATTGTATTACTGATCAAGGATCCCTCCCGGGACTCATAAAGAGTCTCTGCCAGCCATGTTCCTCTCCGCGGATATCGGGAGGGACGGGTTTTGCATGTGAATGTAAAATAATATGAGCGATATAAAAAAGAACACGACCAACTTTCAGAGAATCTCAGACCTTTTGAGACGGCGGACGCTTTATAAACTCCTTTTGCTGTTAAGTATCAGCGCAGCAATCGGCTACCTGATCTCTCCCCGCATGATTTTTCTCCCGACAGTCTATGAAGAGGGGGATATTATCATGCAGACCCTGGTGGTAGAAGAGGATCTGCTGATACCAGACAAGGTCTCCACCCAGCTGAAACAGGAGAAATTGATTAAAGAACAGCGTCCAACCTATGATTTCGACCCCAAAATTCTGGAACAAACCCGTCAGAATATCCTGCAGTCCTTTCAGACCATTCGTTCCGGGTTGAAGCAACAGGACGACCGGAGAAAGGATCTGGATAACAAGAACCGGTTGCTTGGACTCGACTATTTCAACGCAGTCCACTCGCAACATGAAATTAGCCGTCAGCTTGCGTTTTTTAGCAAGTACCAGAACATCCTGCAAAACCAGTTAAAGGCCTTCCAAAAAGGGGTGAAACTGACGGCGAAGGGGTTTGAGACAAAGAAAAAACTGGATGCGGACATGAATACAGTAAACCGACTCCTCTCCGACCTCCAGGGGAAACTGGACTTTTTCACGAAGGAACAGAAGAGCTTTCAAGAACGTTTTCAAAAGGCGGAAGAAGCCAATATTCAACTGCAGAACAGCATCAATGAAAAGAAAGTATTAATGGCCCGCGAGTTCGCAGCGTCACTGAACATGGAGATTGATGAGACCGGACAGGAGCTGCTCGCTTTTCCCCTGTTTACTAAAGAGATTGAAGAAAAACTGCTGACGCTCATGCAGAGTCTGCTGTCCAAAAGAATTGTTGCTTCAAAAAGCGCGCTCTCCCAGGATACGGACAATCGCATCGATATCCGGAACCTGGTCAGCGGAGACGTCCAGAAAGTTGATGGCATTCAGGATCTGCAGGATTTGCAGGATATCCGCAATCTTGTACCCGAGATGGCCAAAAACTTTTTTCCAGACGATGAAACCGGGCGGAAAAAAAGTCTCGTCATCATGCTGGCGCTAAAGCTGATCAAACCAACCGTCACCGAAAACAAGCTGGAATTTGAGAAGAAAAAGTCGGATGCGATTGCCAACATGAGCCCGATCTATTTCAGTGTCAAAAAAGGGGAGATAATCGCCCGGGCTGGAGATCGCGGTACCCGCCATCAGGTGGAGTTGATCAGAAGTTACTATGAAATGGTCTCCAATAAAGACAAGCTGCCCCAGATGGTGGGGGTCGTCCTGATCGTATTGATCTCACTCCTCCTGGTTTCATTTGTGTTTCAGATCCAGGACGGGATCCCGTCGCTTTCATTTAAAAATCAGATGCTGATTATGTCTGGCGTCCTGATAACACTGATTCTGGTCAAAGGCGGCGTCGTTCTGGGTGAAATCGTTGAGACCCGGTATACGGACCTTCCCCGCGAAATCTATACTTACATGCTTCCGATCGCTTTAAGTTCAATGCTGGTGGGGATTTTGATCAATTTCGAATGTGGAGTGGTTGCAGGTCTGCTAACCGGTCTTTATGCAGCGATCATGCTTCAGGGCAGCCTCACCTATTTTTTCTTTGCAATGATGGGGAGTGTCGTTGCCTCCCTGCCGGTGACCCGTTTTGAGTCCCGTTATTCGCTGCTGATTCACGGTCTCAAAATCTCCATGATAAATCTGCCGGTGGTCATCATCATCTACCTGATTGAACGAAACCAGATTGGGAACATGATCTGGCTGGATATTTTTTTCGCTCTGTGCGGCGGTTTACTGACAGCCATTGTCGCCTCCATCCTGCTTCCATTTTTCGAATCGATTTTTGATGTGACAACCAATCTCAAGTTGCTTGAGCTATCCAATATGAATAACCCCGTTTTGAAGGATTTGATTTTCAAAGCCCCTGGAACTTATCAGCATTCGATCATCGTGGGTAATCTGGCAGAATCGGGGGCCCTGAAGATCGGCGCCAATTCACTGTTAACCCGCGTCGCATCCTATTACCATGACATAGGGAAGATGGATGCCGCCCACTTTTTTGTTGAAAACCAGGCCCCGAACATGCCGAATATCCATGACACGATGGCCCCGCTTGATTCTGCAACAACGATTATCGGACACCTGCAGAAAGGAGCCAAAATCGCCGAGAAATATCGCCTGGGGTCTGCTATTAAAAATATTATGATTCAACACCACGGCACCAACCGGGTTGAGTATTTCTACAACAAAGCATTACAGAACCCCGACCCGTCCGAGAACCAAGCGTCGATTGACGAGAGCCGCTTCCGCTACCCCGGTCCAAAACCCCAGAGTCTGGAAGCCGCAGTCGTGATGATGGCGGACATCGCCGAAGCTGCCACCAGAAGCCTCGATAATCCCACCACTGAGTCCATCACAGAAATGGTCAAAAAAGTCTGCTGGAACCTGCTCAGGGACGGTCAGCTGGACGAATCCGGACTTACACTGCAGACTTTTCACCAGGTTGTCCAGGTCTACAGCAAATTGCTGATCAGCATTCACCATCAACGAATCGAATACCCGGAATCATCTGGTCCATCAACCACAGATATACCGGTAACCCAGGATTAGATTATCCATAAAAAGGTATGAAGACAGACTTGATTCAAATCACCTACGAGGATTCAACAGACACCCTGCCACAACCCATTGAAAAACGGATTGTGGAGACCCTTGATTTTTTGATGACCGAATTGAACCAGGGTGCGAGGTCTATTTCCTTATTTTTCTGCTCAATAGAGACAATGATTCAATTGAACGGAACTTATCGAAACAGAGAAGTACCAACCGATCTGCTGTCATGGCTTTATCAGGATGATACAACAGGACCGCACGTACCTGAAGAACCTTGGGGAGAAATGGTATACTGCCTGGCGGTAATCCGAAAACAGGCCGCTGCTTCCGGCTGGGAGATCGGAGATGAACTACTCAGACTCACCGTGCACGGGTTGACGCACTTGCTGGGATACGATCACGAAAGTGATGCTGACGAAGCTGTGATGCTCGATTTTGAAAAAAAACTGTTGGTGCGGATTGGTCTGGAAGGAGCCTATGATAGCTGAGCGTGCTTGACCGATCAAGAGCTGAATAGGCCAGCCAAGCAACTGAATATGTGACTAAGCTTCCACCGGAACAATATTGATCTTCTTCCGGGTCTTGTCTTTTCTGGCAAACTCGACAGCACCATCGCATAACGCGAACAACGTATAATCCTTACCTGTACCGACGTTTCTCCCTGCGTGGAAGGTATTGCCAACCTGCCTGACAATAATGGTCCCTGCCGTCACTTTTTCTCCGCCGAACTTCTTGACACCTCTGTGCTGCGCATTGGAATCTCTACCGTTCTTGACACTACCTTGACCTTTTTTATGAGCCATTTTTCCCTCGAATTGCTGATGATGAGTACATTTTATCTGACCGGACCCTTTCAGGCGTTACAGACTAAAACGGTATCCGCCCACTGAAAAGGACCGGGTCTACCGCTGACGATAAATCCTGTTAAACCTGAATATCCGCTATCTGAATTCTGGTATAATTCTGCCTGTGACCCGCAGATTTCCGATATCCCTTTCTTCTCTTTTTCTTGAAAATGACGACTTTCTTATCCTTGAAATGGCTTAAAATCTTCCCGCTGACTTTTGCGCCATCGATAAACGGAGTCCCAACTTTATAGTCGTTTTCTCCAGTTTTAACAAACAATACTTGATCCGATTCAAACGTTGAACCTTCTTCCTGGTCGATCAAATCGACTGCCAGAATATCGTTTTTCGCGACGCGATACTGCTTGCCGCCCGTTTTTATTATTGCGTACATATCTTGACTGCTGATGTGGGTGAGTATCGATAGTGATGACTGCCGAATAAGTGAATCTTTTTAGAATAATGGAAATTAAAAACTCTGTCAATCGTTTGCTGGCAAAATACTTCCTCAAATTGGGTCCCGGTTGTGTACATGCAGTCAGCAACGGCATCAGCCTCTTTTAGACACCGTCTTTGTGATTGACCGGTTATCCGCTTTAAAATGAGAACCGGTATCCGATGCTGATTTCGCCCATGGTCGGTCGGATCTTCAAATCCAGGTAGCCTTTGTAACGGCCTTCGTCTATGAGCTCGTTGTAGCGGTTTCTCGTCGTAAAATACTCAAAAGTGCTGTAGGAGAAAACGCCGAGAGAAGCCAGCAGTTTCAGGTCATCCCCGGACTGAAACTGACTCAGAAAATAGGCGGACACAACACCGGATCCCAACAGGACCAATTGCCAGAAGTCCTTCTCATATTCAACCTGTCTGACCCTGAGTACCCATTTTTTTCGGGCAATATCTTCCAGCTGGATCGGGGAAAGTACAACGGATTTTTTTATCTCATACACATTGCGTTCTTGTGTATCCAGCTCTTTCCGGACTTCATCGATCAGTTGAATCTGTTTTCGCTTGTCCAGATAGGATGAAACACGATAACCAGGTTTGGTTGTTTCAATGGTCTGGAAGTAAACGCCTTCGCTGACTTTTTCACCCACCCGGGTGATTTTCAGGATACCGATATTATGTCTCCTGACAATCGTGGAGCGGACCTCCTCCCCTTCACCCACTTTTTTATTCCGGTATATCACAACCTGATCGCCGACAGAAATCCCATTTTTTTCCCCCAGGTCTATAACGGCGATTTTGTTATTGGCACTGATCACATTTCCATTCAGGGGAGCGTTGTTCGCAATTCGGTTGGAGAGCTGAAAAAAACGTCGATCCATGTTTTCGTCTGAAAACCGGATCGTATCCTCGAAAGCGAGCACATTATCAAAAATGTGGACCAGTTTGACATTAAGGCTGAAAAGACCGGCGGGGGTCAATGATATGTGCCCAGACAGAAGCCAGTCAAGGTTCGTGATCTTGCCCATCTGGATACCGCACCCGATTTCGAAACAGGGGAGCAGAGCCGGCGCCTGTTTCTGAATCTCTTCCTCCACAGCATCCAGGGAGATGATCCGAAAACGGTTTGTATTGTCCAGATTTCGCGAAATCATATTACTGAAAGCTCTTGCGGCGGATTCCGTCATGCCGGTGGAGCTGAATTGCAGAACAAAAAGCTTTCGGTCATCACTTTCTGGTGATTCCAGGACCTTCTGTATGATCTCTTCCGGATTTGTCTGGGCGAAAACGGGGACTGAGATCAGCTGTAGAGTACTCCAGATCAAAAGCAACCAGAAAATATTCAGTTTCGTTATTCGGTTTCTGCGCATAGGTGATCAGCTGGCTGAATTGTCAGTTTTTTGTTTCTCGTCTCCCGGCTCTTTCCGATTCCATCATCCCGACCCCGATGTGTCTTGTGATTCTCGGAGTCGGTAGATGGTAGACAAGCAACAAACTATAGTTTCCTTTTGAAATGCAGGAATCAGGCTAAAAACTGATATCTGATCTTCCAAAGGATAACCCATGGCCAGTGGCATCTTGCCTCAAATCCCTTTCAAAAGGGCTTTGGCACTGTTTTATTTCCCCTGGGGGTCAGCCTCTTTTTTTGCTGCTGCGGCTGTTTTTTTTGCTTTTGCCGGTCGCCCCACTTTTTTCTCTGGTTTGGCTTTGTCTTCCTGAACTGTTTTCAAAGACTCTTGTTTCGCCGGAGACTTTCTGGACCGGTGGGATGAAGAGCGTGGCTTTTTCTTTTTTTCCGGGGTCTCTTTTTCAGCCGTTTCGGGGGTTGCCTTTGCCACTTCGGAGATGCTCTTCTGGTCCGTCACGGATTTTTCAGCCCCCTGGGTGCTTTTTGAAGTGTTTTTGTTTGTCCGGCTCCTATTCTGACGCTTTTTATGCGGCTGAACCGGTTTCTCTTTTTCCGATTCTTTCCCGGCTGCACCATCTTCCTTTTCGACTGCATTTTTCTGTTGCTCGGAATCGGGTTTTTCCTGCCCGGTTGTCTTGGCTTGAGACGATGTCGGTTTTCGGGATGACCGTCTTTTCGATCTGGAGCTGCGCCTGCGCGACTGATCAGCCGGAACTTCCCCTGCATCCTGTTTCGTCTCTGCGGGTTTTTCTGCTGCTGAAACCGGTTTCTCTTGCGGAAGCGCTTCAGGTGATGGGCCGACTATTTCCTTAGGATCAGTCAAATCATTTGCGCCAGCGGGTGGCACCACTTTTTCGACCTGATTCTGCCTGTTTTTCCACAGATACTTCTGATCGATCATGAGCGGTGGCTGGTTGCTCGGTTTTCCTTTGAGACGGTTTTCAAAGGCCGTGGTAATCTCTGCCAGTTCCTCGGGATTGATTTCCTGAATGTCGGAAAACAGGCATGATGGGTGGATGGATGTCCCACCTGTCTGGACCGGTTTTTTTTCTGTCTTCCGCAGTTCTGTCTTCGGTTGCTGCGCTTTTGGCGGATCAGTTTTTGGCTTGTCCGCTATCTCAGGGACTGCCGGTGTTGCCTTCCCGACTTCCGCTTCAACAGCAGGGGGCTCAGAAACAGGCTGCTGATCGAGGGATATGGTCTCCGGTTCCTCAGACTGCGGTTCAACAGGTTCGGGGCTTATGTCCTGGGAGTCTGGTTTCCTGTCAACGGAATCCCGCTTTTTGTCCACCTTCTCCGATTTTCGACCTGCGTCTTTTTCTCTGTGCCGGGATCGCTTCTTATCGCTATCGCTCCTCTGCTCTTCCTTCCGGGAATCGGGTTCTTCTGGTGCGCCATCAGACTTCGACTCAAAGGTCGGTTTGAGCTGGGCTTCTCCGAAAACAGTGACGTCCGGATTGCCACGAAGGATAATATCGATTCCGAATTCCAGTTCCAGGTCGGTGATGGATTGACGCCTCTCATTGAGAAGGTGATTGGCCAGTTCCAGGGGCAATACGCCTTCTATCTGCAGCAGGTTCCCCTTGGCAGCAGTCTCACGGATGGATCGCAGAATGAGATTGGTTGAAGCGAGCAGGGAGGGAATCCGGCCTTTGCCATTGCATATCGGACAGACACTTTCAACAGTACTGGATATCCCGACAGATAATCGCTGTCGGCTCATTTCCAAGAGACCGAACTGGGAGATGGGATTGAATTTCCGTTGGGCTTTATCCCTGGACATCGCGTTTTGCAGCTCCTCCTCCACTTTTCTGCGGGAATTCTCATGTTCCATATCGATAAAATCGGTAACGATCAGACCGCCCAGATTTCGCAATCGCAGTTGTCGTGCAATCTCTTTAGCTGCCTCCAGGTTCGTTCGCAAGGCAGTCGCATCGATATCGCCCTCCTGATTCGATTTCCCTGAATTCACATCTATCGCTACCAGTGCTTCGGTCTGATCAATTACGATGGATCCACCGGAAGGCAGTTTAACATCCCGGGAGGTCAGCTGTTCAACCTGCCGTTCGATCTTATAGGAGGAAAAGAGTGACCGATCACCAACGAACAGCTTCAGGTCCTTTTGTCTCCTGGGAACAACCTTTTTAAGAAATTCCAGTACTTTCTGGAAGGTTTCCGGGTTATCGACCCAGATCTCTTCAATGTCTTCGGTATAATAATCCCTCAGGGTTCGTGTAACGACGTCCGACTCTTCGAGAATCAGTCCTGACTTCTTCATCTCTTTAAAAGACCGATGAATATCCTCCCAGGTTTTTTTCAAAGTCGTGTAGTCTTTTTTCAGTTCCACCAGATCCCTTCCGACACCCGCTGTCCGAATGATCGCCGAGTGTTTTTCAACTTCTATGGCTGAGATGAAACTTTTCAGCCGATCACGTTCTTCTGGATCATCGATTCTTTTCGATATCCCCCCTTTATTGGAGTTGGCCATCAAAACCATAAAGCGTCCCGGCAGAGAGACATTGGTGGTCAGAGCGGCCCCTTTCTGGTCAACGGCCTCGCGCGTGACCTGGACCAGAACAGGTTGTCCTTTCTTCAGCTTCTGCTGAATAGGACTGTTGTTATTCAGACTTTTCTTCTGGTAAAAGGCGGGGTTGATTTCACTGCTGGGTAAAAACCCGTGTTTTTTGTGCCCGAAGTCAACAAATGCAGCTTGAAGCGAGGACTGGGTCTGAACAACGGTCCCACGATAAATGTTATTTTTGGTCTGCTCCTTGGTTCGATGCTCGATGAGCATTTCTTGAAGGATGCTATCCTCAACAATTGCGACTCTTGTCTCATCATCAGTTTCATTGATGAGCATCATTTTTTTCGTCATTAATTCTCCGACATTGTGTTTTTTCGATTTCCCGCAGTCTTGATACTGGATTTGTCATATGGACCGATCCGTTACAGGGCGGGGTCATCATTCAATAAAACGATTTTTGTCGGATTGAGACCTGGAGGGAGGAGGGGTGGATGGGGGAAATGACAGGTATTCAAAAACAGTCCTGTCAACCATCGATTTTCCATCTGGAACAGACAAAAACGGACCGGCTTTTCAATTTATCCTGCATCGTTTTTAAACTGCACCTACCATTAATATCATTTAGCTGCGATGTCTGGTAATTCAATTTAATCACCTTTTCTTTGCGACTGGTTGAAACAGCTGTTTCTGATATTGTTATTCAGAAGATGTTCTCCTGAGATCCTCAAGGCCCACTCCGAATCGTTAAAAAAGGGAATATGGGCTATTTGGTTGCCGCTCATTTCATCGAAACAGTTCGATAATTGCGACTCTTTTCTCAATTTTTTTTGGCGACCCCGCTTTCCAGCCAGACAGCATTTTGCCCGGCTTTGGCCGTTTGATGATCACCGTTTTTTGCGTTGGGACATTACCCGTAAACGTATTGTCACCGACGATACTTGTGGCCCAGGCGAAATCGAAATCAATCTGGACTTTCTGAAATTGCTTTCTTTCAGATATCCATTTCGCGGGCCTGTTCCGATTTGGTGCAAGAAAATGGATGCTGCTCTTTTTTTTTTTGATAATAAGCAGGAGATCCATCTCATCCTTTGGATCTCTTTTCTGAACGTAAACGCTTGTGGATCAGGTCAGCACCTCTGCACCGGTTTCAGTCAGAAATATTGTGTGTTCGAACTGGGCTGACAGTCTACCGTCAATCGTGACGGCAGTCCAGTTATCTTCCAGTATATACAGGTCCTTATCCCCCAGATTGATCATGGGTTCAATGGTAAAAAACATTCCAGGCAGTAAACGGACTCCGGTTCCCTTTTTCCCAAAATGAGGAACCTGTGGATTTTCATGGAACTGCCTGCCGACTCCATGACCTACAAACTTTTCAACTACTGAGCATCCTTGTGAGTGAGCGTAGGCTTGTATGGCCGCTCCGATATCCCCCATTCTACCATAGGGCGTTACAGCCTGGATACCCCTTTTCAAGCACTCCTCCGCAACGGCCGTAATTTTTTTGGCGTCGGGGGAACATTCTCCCATCAGAAAGGTTTTACTGGTATCACCAAAATAACCGTCCAGATTGCAGGTGATATCAACATTGATGATATCACCCTCTTTGATAACCGTATGATCCGGAATACCATGACAGATAACTTCATTCAGGGATGTACAGGTTGATTTTGGAAAACCTTTATAGTTAAGGGGAGCAGGTATAGCACCGTGATCGAGTGTATATTCATGGACCCAGGTATTGATTGTGTCCGTCGTAATGCCGATCCGGATACGGTTCGCCACCATGTCCAGGGTATCCGCAGCCAGTCTGCAGCTTTTTCTCATCCCCTCAATGTATTCACTACTTCTTTCTATCCTGTCAAGCGGCTTGCCGGATTCTTTTTCCTCATCCATTTCCTGTTTGTCAGCCACCAAATGACATTTCTTGTACTTTTTCCCGCTACCACACCAGCAGAGATCGTTCCGCTGCAACTTTCCGTGTCTCTCCTGAGCTTTATTTTTTATCAATGAGGTCGTCTCAACCAAAATTTTACCTGGCAACAATGTTTATAATCTTATTCTGGATAAATACTACTTTGATGACTTTTTTGCCATCGATATACTTCTGCACTCTGGAACTCGCCTTTGCCATCAGAAAAACCTGATCCTGTTCACTATCATTAGGTATGGTAATATTATCCCTTACTTTCCCGTTCACCTGGACCGGAATCTGGTAGGTCTCATTGAGCAACATGGTGTCGTCATATCGGGGCCATGGTTCATAGGCCAGACTGGTCTCGCTGCCCAGGCGCTGCCATAGATCTTCACAGATATGAGGCGCAAATGGGCTCAGAAGTAGAACGAATGTCTTCAGCTGGTCTCGATTCTGATTCTCAGCATTGATCAACTCATTGCAGAAAATCATCAACTGCGAGATAGCCGTATTAA
>Ga0180009_10006973_pt1 | contig 11695 bp, 7 predicted proteins | sample OS_PC_MetaG_FD_123537 | JGI IMG/M metagenome (GOLD analysis project Ga0180009, IMG submission 123537) | Groundwater microbial communities from the Aspo Hard Rock Laboratory (HRL) deep subsurface site, Sweden - OS_PC_MetaG | ecosystem: Environmental > Aquatic > Deep subsurface > Groundwater...
CTGATATAAGAAAAGAAGTGCTTATGATTCCGCCTGTGGATTTAAGATGGCTTTTGAGGAAAAAGATGGATTTTCAGAGTATAGGGGTATATGATGTGTCTTCCAGTCCCTATTTTTTTAGCAGGCGCGAAAAACATATAACCTTATAATAAAGAAACGCGTTTTTAGGCATGCGGTATTTTATAAAGATAGACTTTAATGCCTTCGAATTCTTTATAACTTGTAATAATAAAATTATCATCAAGCCATTTTTTAACTTTGTATTCTTCCATAGAACGGTCGGCGAACAATAATTGTGGCTCCCAGGAAGAAAAAACAAGCCAAATCCTCCTGCTACCAGGCATTATAAGTTTCGAGGCCCCTTCTGCGCTTTTTATCGTAAGCCCAGATTCCCATTGAAACGCTTTATATGCTAAATCCGTAAAGCCTTTCTCTTCCTCCGGCAAATAAAACGGATTAAAAAATAAATTATTTATTTTATCTATATTTTTATTATTCAGGACAAAAAGGTAATAAAGGTAGGGCCTCATAGTTGATCTACAGGTATGCATAACAACATCGCCTTTCTGAAAATTACTTGCTATGTACACAGTCGATCCTCGATTATCAATCTTATTATGTACCCCTGGCCTGTAAAAACCTTCTGGATAGGGCAAAATGTCTTTGTAATAATTATAAAGAGAAAGGCTACTTACGACAATGAAGGAAAAAAGCAATATATAAAGGCATTGTTTTAATCTTGTTATACCGAGCGCTATTAAAAAATAATACGCAGGCAAGATAAAGATGAAATTTCTATAAGTAAAAGTGGCTTGTATCTTAGAAAATATTAAAGATAGGATAAGGGGGAGGAAAAACCATATCAAAAGGAGTTTGATTTTTTTCCAGTTTTTCTTTAGATTGTGGAAAATACCAACCAATAACAAAGGGGTAAACAGCAACAGCGCAAATAAATGAACTGGAAAAGCTGCATTGTATCCTGCGTTAAACAATCTTATTGTCTGAAAAATATGGGCGAGAGAACCTTTGGGTACCCAATCAAGGTAGTCTTGTTGAAAAAGCAGAATAAGGAATTGATTAGGCAATAGCATTAGCCACGGAGAATATAATAAAAGTATAGCCAGCTGACTAAAGAACCATCTTTTTGTCAAACTTTTATACTTACGGTAGGAAAATAAAAAGAATATGTTTTGCGCTATAATTAGAAATACGCAGGGATAGCTGTTATATATGGATAGCGTTGTAAAAAGTATAAATTTTATCCAAAAGGAAATTTTATTTCTGTCCAAACTAAGGGCCAAATAATAAACTGAACAAAGAGCCAAAAACATTGTTAAGCTATAATGAGTCAGCTCCTGCGAGTAATAAATATGAAACGGGGAAAGACAAATAAGGAAAGCGGCAAAAAGCCCTACCTTTTCGTCGAATAGTATCTTGCCAAGTTTATAAACGACTATGATCGATGCCATACCTATAATGGCAGGAAGTAGCCTCAAGACAAACTCACCCTGTCCGAGAAAACTCCAAAAATAAAGCAGGATTCTGAAAAACGGGGGCTTTGATATTCCTACTGTTAAAGTAACCGAATGTAAAAAGTCGCCAGTACCTATATACGTCCAGATGGCCTCATCATACCATAAGCTATACCCATTCCACTTATAGAGTCTCAACCCGGCGCCGACTAATACTATACAGAATAAGAGCAATCTTTTAAACCTGCAAGATTCTAACAACGGCATGCCCTCTTCCTTTTTCTGGCGAACCGCGCATACTCCAATTACTTTCTATCGAAAAAATTGTTCAATACGCAATTCGCAATATTCTCGGCTAAGATCCGGTTCCCAAGAGATGTCCCATGTCCAAACTCACCGCCAAAATCATCCGTAAAATATTCTCTATATTTGCACTTCGTTAATGCGTCCTTAAACACCTTTTCATTATCTACAATCACAACCCCTGCACCATATGGTTTCAACATTTCTTTCAGGGGTCCAGCATCACGCATGGGATACTGAGCGCATACTAGCTTTATGCCTTTCTGCGTCACAAGTTGTTTTAATCTCCGATAATTCGTGCGCGTCATCGGATTTTGGCTTACAGACCTTAATCTGGCCGCTATTTTAAAATACTCGTCCGCAAGGTTGTATCTTCCCTGCTCTTGATGATATACCGCCAGCTTGCCGAATATTTTTTCACTCTTCGGAGACATTAATTTAATTTTCCTGAACAACTCTTCGGCCTGTTCATGCTTTGCCTGTAGCTCGTAACACCAAGCCAGATCAATATAACCGTTGATATCTTCCGGTTTTATTGCCAAGGCCTTCTTGAACATTGCCTCAGCCTCATCGTATCTGGACTGGTTTCTATAACACTGCCCTAAATTAAGATATGGTTCGTTATTTGCAGGGTTTATCTCTATGGCCTTTTTGAAAAACGTTTCTGCACGGTTATACTGCGAATCGTCCATATAACACCGCCCCAGATAGATGTACGCCTTTTGGTCCCCCGGGTGCATCTCAATTGTTTTTCTATGATTATTTTCAAGTTCCTGATACGTACGGGGATATCTTTCCAAACTATCCGGGCTCTTCGTAATTCGCAGCCATAATATTCTTGCGAGTTTATATGTTTTTAACTCCGTAAAAAACGTTACTTTCTTAACCGGTGAAAAAAATTCATTGCCTTGCCCCGCCAACAAATCATTCACGCCCATCATTGCTATGACCATATGAGGATTATATCTGACAAGGTATTCTTCCAGAAGATTAACGATAACCGTCGAGTTTGCGGCAGGCATGCCTTTATTAATCACGCAGAATTGCACGTCGGTATTGCTGCGATTCAGGATATTTTCAAGCTGGCTAGGATAAGAATCTTCGCCCCCTACGGCAGTAGTAGATTCTCCCAGGCAAAGAATGCGGTATGCGCTTTTCTTGAACATCCTAGCTTCATTTCTATGTTCCTGCAGGAAAAGAAACACATGCTTTGTAATCCGCAATCCAGACTCAAGAAAGATAAAAACCAAAAAAAAACCAAGAAGCGCCTTCGCCATCAATAAAAATACCATACGCATAATTAACGTTTTCTTCACGGGCCACCAGAGGATATTTTCGGAAAACCTTTTCGGAAACAATCTTTCAGGATCTTTCCATCGTTTGCATGAGTCTTTACACCCATAAGATACGCTACAGTGGCAAATATATCCGTATGATAAACAGGCCGTTGTATAACCACTCCCTTTTTTATATCCGGACCGTGAATATACATCCAAACCTTACCTGGATTAGGATAGGAACTCTCAAAGTGATCCATATAGTACCTATTTCTTTCATGGTCTACGTCAATAATCAAGTAGGTATTATCTTTATAATAAGGGTCATTCTCTATAAACTCCCATATCTCCGAAATTCTTCTGTCGCACTTTCTCAAGGCAAGAACATACCGTGCAAAGCTATCAGCATGAGCGCTTTCAACATCGTTTAAGACATAATGAATGAGTTTTGGCTTAAACTTCTGCAGAATCTTCTTAAACATTTGGTATTGCACTTCTCCAAGACTATCCCAGTTAGGCCATTTTTCTGGGTTTTTTTCCACCAAATCAGGAAATGATTCCCAGAAAATTAATTCTTGTTTCGTTAATATATCTTTTAGCTCCTTAGACATATTAAAATCCATGAAACTTAATGCGCATGGATAGGTCTCCTGGGGATAGTCATCCGTAGTAAGGGCGTAATCCTGGTTAAACCAACTCCCCACCGACCATAATTTGGTCTTTGGCAGCCCGTATTTCTTACTCACGTATTGGAAGATAGAAGGCGCTCTCGAAGGATAAGCATAAACAAGATAAGTCATGCCTGTATTAATAGCGTGAAAAACAGGCATATGAAATTGATGGTTTAAGGCAACAAGATTGGTATATAATACTCCTTCTTTAAATATCCTCCCCCAGAGATTAGGTATATATTGATGAGTAGGATCTTCAATAGTCTCAGTATTCCTGACGCCGCTAAAAGTTATAATGACAACGTTTGGTATTTTTTCCTCAAGCGCATCCTGACCATATAGCTTGTAACTTGTTACACAAAAAGAGCTAAAAATAACTAATAATAACGCTAAACCAAACTTTAATTTCAATGACTTCATAAATGCTTGCTCTTTATGATTAATATCTCACCATTAATAACGTAGACAAAGCGCTCACTCGTTTCAACTAGGTCGCTTTTCAGTATCGATCTATCAGAAATCAAAGAGGGCATCTTCTCTTTCCTAATTGTTTTTCCATTTGATATATTCATAGTACATAATTTCGAGCTAATGAATATCGAAATTAAATTAGAGTAATACTCTAATTCTTTCTTGGGCATTTCCTCGCATCCTGTAGTCATAATAAAATTGATTGTATCCTGACATTCTTTACCGCTAGACAGATCGTAAAAAAATCCTTTGACTCCGGGCACATTTTTTTCCCATATTTTTTCCCCCGTATCAAGACTTACACATGCGAAAAAGAATTCCCAGTTTCTCCTGAACGGCAACAGGATACGCCGATCGACAATAAAATAATACCGTGTTTTTCTTTCCCCATACTTCCATAAAACTTCCTGATCAGCCGATTCCACGTTAAATTCCCATGCTATTGTCAACGCATCTTTCTCTAAGCTATAACAGACTATTTTTTCAAATGGTACGAACACCAGTATCTTATCTGCAGATGTTTCTACCAGGGGCTCACGAGGACTATCTATAAAGGTTTTACCTTTAAAACTGCCATCCTCTGCATCAACAACATACAGATCAGAACCGCAGTGTAATACAACGCGGTTGCTAACAAATAATAAGTCAAGAGGGGAATTTTTATCATTGATAAAATCTAATGGGATGTTTTTTAAGAGTCTTAATTTAGCATCCAATACTTTTAAGCTGTCCAAAAAACAAGATGCGATGTATATCTTTTCCCCTGAAACTGACAATCCTATCGCACCTTCGATATCTAATTCGCAATATCTTTCGCAGTAACCAGTAAGAGGGCTAATGGAATAGACCTTGTTCCCATGCACTACAATAAACTTATCTCCTAAAAATTCTGAATGCAACATTACATTCTTCAAGAAAGCCCTGTCAAAACCATATCTACTATAAAGCATATCTATACCCGGAGGAGGGAACTCTCTTTCTTTCTCAAAAATATCTCTTTTGCTCGTCATGCTCCATATATAGCTGCCGTCTTTTGCGTTGAGCGCAATGATGTTTACGCGGTCGTTAATAATCAAGACGTCGCGATAAAAGTAAGCTTCTACATCATCAGCATACATGCGGCCGACATTTTTATCCGTATCATAATTTACATAACGGTTTACTGTCGGATATGGACGATAAAATATCTTCTTAGACCAGAGGATTTTTCCATTTTCATTTATGCACAGAAGCTGGTCGCGATTCAACAGGAGGAAAAAATCTGGTAATCTCTGGCCTTCTACAGTTTTGATTGGCACTGGAAATATCTTGTCTGCTATGATTTTAAAATCTTTATCACTGCCGACGCTTTTATTAGCTTCGTCCTTGGAATTCCAGGATTTAACCAGAGGAGAGCGGTCGAGAAGCCCGGCTTCGGTAAGAAGATTCTTGAATACAATTTCGATATCTCTATAAATGACTATTTTCTCTCCGTATTGATCAAGCAATGCTAGCGTAAATTCTCTCCAATTCGGGTCACGTAATCTATCAAGATTATCTGTAATGACCGTGAAGATCTCTCCTAACGGCAAAGGGACACTGCGGAAGCTAAGCTCAGCTACTAATCGCTTCCTCAACTTCGCTGCTTCGTTGTCGGATGGGTTCAGCTGAAGCGCTTTTTTCAGGTCGTTCTTTAGCTTTTCAATACTCTCAAAGTATTCCTTGCGAGAACCTTTGGCTTCCGGAAACGGATATTTCTGGTCGGATATATCCAGACAGGATAATGCTCTTTTATCCGCGGTAAATATAAACCGCATGCTTGCACCTACCAACCAACTATCTTTCAAAGCCATATCTACTTCTTTATCTTCTATTTTATCCCCGGATATTCTTAAAATATGAAGTATATTATCTATTTTGTATAGCACTTCATCACGTCTGGGGGAAAAAACACCCTTCAGTGCCCCTCCTTTAATGTTTTTAGTATAAATCTCTTTGCCTGAGCTTAAATCAATGATCTTTATCTCAGCGTTTTTATCTGCTTTGTTTGTGCCTGCGAGAAAAATACCCTTCCCGTCTTTTATCTTCAGGATACGGTAACCGTCAGTATCGATGAGAATGGCGTCCTGCAGCCGGCCTTCTTCTGAATCTAGTATATACAGATATTCCGATTCGCGGGGTTTATAATATATCTTTTGGCCCTCTGCCTCCAAAAATTGAGTGTCATAGGCAATGAGGTTTTTTTCTGAAAAATGAAGTTCCCAGTAATCGAATAAGCTGTAACTCCTCGACTTATACTCCCGCAGCCAAATAAGTTTACCATCATTCAGGCGTAGAGATACCAATACACCGTTATTCGTTCCCAAAAAAAGCTGTCCGTCTTTTATCAGAGAGAGTTGGCAGGGAGGGGAAAGAAAAGAACAGGTGCCGATATACGTACTCCATTGAAGCTCTCCGTCCTTACAGTTAAAGGCGCTCACCCATAACTCTCCCCTTGCATTAATCAGGCCTACTATGAGGCTGTTATCGTTACGGACCGGCTTTGTACATACAGCATATTCTCCCAGACCCCTCTCCCAAAGAAGCTTGGGGTTATAAAACTCTTTTAGCGTAAGAGCTACTAATTTTTCTCCTAATTCAGTAAATACCATGTTATCCGCAAGCAATAACTGGTAGCCGTGCATATTAATATGCGGCCGCCTGAATGTATTATACAAAGAGCTCCCAGAATCACTGGGATCTTTAAAAAACCATATCTCTTTGCCGCTTAAGGAGTCGATACAGAATATGGTGGAGGCGTTCCTCATTATCAGGGCGTCTCCGTAGACAACAGGATACAGACTGTTTTCTTCGTATTCTTTTATCCATTGACGCGAACTGATCAAATAGTCGCTGAGATTATCATCGGATAAAATATAAGACCAGGTCTGTACGGCCCTTACTGATATATCGTCAAACGGCTGGATCTGAAATTCTGTATCCGTGCTCCCACGCTCAGAATGATCATTTCTCTTAATCTTATCCCGATTAACCCAAAGTAGTTCTGCCTTTTTAACAAGGTTATTCTTGACGTATTTCAATCTCAAATTATTAAAATAAAGATGCTCCGCATAAGGACGCAATGCTGTAATGTTATATCCCTGCGCAGGGCCTTCGTAGAAAGGGAAATCTCGCAATACCGGAGTATTATTAATGAACATATCTTCTTCCAAGAGATAGTTCCCTTTTCTTTCCATTTTATCCAGGATCACATCAAGAAGATTGTTGAGTTCAGGCAAAGAACCATTTCCCTTGACCCGTTCTTTAACCGCAGCAAGATCATCATAAGACAACAAGATGAGTTTTTCTCTGACTTTTAAATAATCCAAAAGATTACCTTGGGATAAAGATTTGTTTAGTCCTACGAAGCTGCTTTCAGAAAAGTCTAAAGAGGCTATCTTATTCCTTTCTTCAACAGCTGCTTCACAATAAGAGCAAAAAAACAACATCATAAAGGCTAGCGTCAAGCAAAGAAGGGTTTTTTTGTTTTTTATGACAGGGTTGCGCATTTTTGGGTTAAAAAATATGGAACATGTTAATGCCATCTTTATTAATTGTCTAAAAGGCTCTGCCTGAAAACTTTGATCTTTTATTCGCAGCCTTCAGGATAGCTATAGCCTCTATCTCTACCAAAAGCTCAGGACGGCATAGATTTGCCTCTACACAGACACTCGCAGGAAATATTCGCAGCTTCTGTTTCTTGTAAAAGTTGTTTCTAACTACATTAAACTTACTATAATCCTGCTTTATATTCTTCAGATAACACCTGGTTTGGACAACATCGTGCCAGGTTGCATGAGCCGATTGAAGGAGCGCGGTCAGATTTTCAAAAGTCCGACTGACCTGGGAAGAAAAATCTCTCGGCCGGAATGTATTACCGTTTTGATCTATACTTGCTGTCCCGGAAATAAAAAGCAGTTTCGTTTTTCCCAGGGTAATATTTATACCGCGGGAAAAGGATTTTCCGTACTCAATAGGTTCATTTAGAAAATGTGGCGCTTGTATGGCTTTCTTTGTAATCTTAAGTTTCATTTTTGAGCGTTTCCTCCTCATGCTGATTTTAAGTATTATAGCATACCGAGGCCCGTCTGTTATACGATAAAATATTTATTGCCTGGCCACAAATAAGTCCGAGGCAATCACTCAGGGCCTTTCTTTTTCGTCAATATATCCTTCGGCGCAAGATGCATGCTTGGCTCAAGAATACCCCATTTGCAAAAAAACGCTGTCTTTTACCTGCACATACTTTTTCTCATGTATTGAAATATTCTTCCTTTAAGACAGTAAGGATTCCCAGAGTATAAATCCCTAGTCCGGAAAAAGACTTCCGCCCGGCAGCTTCCTTTACACCGCGCTCTAAAGAAACAGCTCCTGCATGGCTCTTTAAACCCCTCAGGATTTATAAGGCTTACCATATCTGGGGAATTCCATAATTCCTGCACTTTCTTCTCGAGCACGTTACCTAGCGGATAATCAAGGAGTTCACAAAAATAAAATAATCCCTTATAATCCACATTTGCTTCTATATATCCGGCATAACATGATGTTATGAGCGTAACTTCCGGACTACTTGTAAGACGGTTCAAAAAACCAAAGATCCTCAGCGTGAGGAGGTCTGCCGCTGTAAGCTCCAGGACGCTCTGCTGCGCATACCCTTGCCCTGCTCTGATGAAAATATTCATAATAATTTCTGCTATATTAAAATCCCTTGAAAATTGCCTTAATCTCCAGATCTCAGAAAGATTCTTATGGGTTACCGTAAAATTAATATACAAGGGTATGCCGCTATTGGAGAGTTTTTGTATTACAGCAACTACCTTTCTGAAATTCCCCTTACCCCTTATAAAATCATGCGTTTTTTCTGACGTGCCGTCTATGCCTACCGTCAATACAACGCCCTTTCTTTTCTTTACTTCTTGTATGTATTCATCGGTAAGCAGCAGACCGTTGGTATTTATTCTGACTTTTATGCCCTTTGATAAGATATAGTCTACCACACTGAATATGCCCTCATATAAAAAAGGCTCTCCGCCAGTAAGAATGATTTCCAAAACCCCAGAATCCTTCATCTTATCTATTATCATTTTTATGGTATCCTCCTGGGGCTCGGAGAGATCGTCTTTATGTTTATCGTTATAACAAGTTTTACAACTGAGATTACAATCCTCTGTAAGTGTAAAAAATATTCTCAGCGGAGCTGACGGCCTGGGAAAATCTGAACAATCACAGCGGCCTATCCGGAAGGTATGCATCTGGGGAATGAGGAATTCCCGGCCTGGCTCTTTAGTAAGCCTGGGAAAGTCATCCCTTAAAGAGGTTTTGCCAGCCGGTCCTGTTATAATAACGTTCTCTCTGAGAAGCCTTTTTAAAAAATCGCTTATCTTTAACTTAAGATAATCTTTACCGGCAGGATTAAATCTAGTGAAAGGTTTGGCTATCCTGTCGAGATCAGCCCCTTGGCAATAATGAAAGATCTCAGAGGCCGTCTCATTTAATCGTATAAACTTGTTATTATAATATACTACTGATTCGGAATCCCCCTCCTTGCGCCACTTTGCTTTATCATTCTTATAAAATACGGCTTTATCCATTCTCATAATACGATATTCCTGTAGCAAGCCCATAACTCTGCCGGCAGAATATATTTACGGCGGAAATCAGGGTCATTCATAAGGCAGTTGTTATAGCCTTCGTAAAAAACAGGGTGCCTAAACATACCGTTCACTATTTCATTCAAATCCCTCTGGCGTATATTTCCAAAGCTAAGCGGCACGAAAGGACAAGGCTGTATCTCTCCATAGCAGGATATATGGAAGAACTTCTTCTGCAAGGCCGCGCAACTCCTGGAAGAGCCCTTAGAACATGAACCGGTAGACTCTAGATATACAAAACCGGGTTCAAGCAATGCTGCTACTTTTGCCTCTTCTTCTGCACTCAATCTCTGGTTCTCAGCATTAATCCACCCTCCGGCTAGCGTAGGATAGATTACCCTTACCGAATTTACTCTCAGACGCTTTGCTAAATCAATTATCCTCTCCACCTGTCCGTTGCGAATCTTTTCTCTAGAAGCATTGGCAAATATGCTGCAAGACAATCCCGCCCTTAAACATCTTCTTATTCCCTCTATAGCGAGTTTAAAACAGCCTGGGCAATGGGATACTGAATCATGAGCAGTCTCATCCGAGCCCTCTATTCTCACGAATATATGGTTAAGTCCGGAACTTTTTAGTTTCAAGACGCAAGATTCAGACAATAACACACCATTGGTTTCCATTTCTACAAACAAACCTCTTTTTGTAGCATATTTGACGATTTGATAGATATCTTCTCTCAATAAAGGTTCGCCTCCTACAAAAGATACCAGCGTAAACAAGGAACTCCTTTGCGCAATCTGGTCTACTGTTCTCTTTACTTCCGCGAGAGACAGTTCTTCTGTGGTATTTTTTTCATATCGTGAACACCAGCAATAATCACAACTACATTGGCATCTATAGGTCAGGTTGAACATTACTTTTATAATGCCATTATTGATACTGCCGCGGGGAGACTTAAAGATTGTTTTCGCTAACCGCAGCAGATGAAAAAACGAAAGACTGCTTATCTTTTCTTTATATTTCAATCTGAAATTATTCATCTTCTATATAATTACCGCTACCAGATAGCCTTCAGAAGCGCCTTAATGCGTGTAGGCAATTCGGTTACCTCATGGTATGCACAAAGCTGCTTAATAATATACCTCGGCCTCAGGTAGAAATCACGATAGGCCTTTTTGCGGTATCTTTTTAGGGTATCCGCAGTTAAGCCATCTGTTATAAATGAAAGCTTCTCCGGAAAACAGTACAAGTGATAATAACGATATTCTATATCTTTATTGATTTTCCCTTGAGATAGTGCTGTTTTATATATCTGCGTGCCTGGAAGCGGCTGGGCTATAAAGAAGACCACGCGATCCAGGGGCAGGCTCTTTGCAAATCTCAAAGTATCGCGTATACTAGCTTCGTCTTCTTGCGGCAAGCCCAGGATAAAAAAACCTAACGTGCGAATATTTAAAGCGTTGGTCCATCTTACAGCTTTTTCGATCTCCGCCAAAGTCACATCTTTCTTGATGCTGTCCAAAACTCTTTGGTTGCCTGACTCTATGCCGTAATTAATCCGCCAGCAGCCTGCTTTTTTCATCGTCTTCAGGATTTCTGAAGTTACACGGTCTGCCCTGCCCATACACGCCCAGGAGATCTTAAGTTTCCTTGAAAGAAGCCCCTGACAGAATTCTTCTACCCGACGAAGAGTCATGGTGAAAAGATCGTCTACGATGTTTATTTCGCGCACGCCGTAGTCTCTGACCAGCATCTCTATCTCATCGAGGATGTTTTCTACACTGCGCATCCTTACTTGATTGCCGAAGACAGCACGGTCGCAGAAGGTGCACTGGTAAGGGCAGCCCCGGCTGGTGATGATGGTGGCGAGTGGTAAAGATTTATAGTAA
>Ga0180009_10006974_pt1 | contig 11695 bp, 6 predicted proteins | sample OS_PC_MetaG_FD_123537 | JGI IMG/M metagenome (GOLD analysis project Ga0180009, IMG submission 123537) | Groundwater microbial communities from the Aspo Hard Rock Laboratory (HRL) deep subsurface site, Sweden - OS_PC_MetaG | ecosystem: Environmental > Aquatic > Deep subsurface > Groundwater...
CCGGGGGCCTGCCGGATCTGCGTGGTGGAAATCGATCGCAGCCGGACCCTGGTGGCTTCCTGCGTTTATCCGGTAGCCGAGGGGATGAAGGTCAAAACAGGCTCGGAAAGAGTTCGAAGGGCGCGCCAGAGCATGGTGGAGTTATTGTTGTCCGACCACCCCCGGGACTGCAATATCTGCCGGAAAAGCGGCCGGTGTGAGCTGCAGCAGATAGCCGAATTGGCGGGGGTGAGCGACATTCATGTTTCCTGCACCGATTTTTCCACCCATCGCATCGATGATTCTTCGCCGGCGCTGCTGCGGGATTCGTCCAAATGCATCAATTGCCTGCGCTGTGTCACGGTTTGCGCCCAAATTCAGGGGGTCAGTCTGCTGACACCCGAGGGCCGCGGTTTTGATTCCAAGGTGGTTCCGGCCCTGGGCAAAAATCTGGCCGAATCCGCCTGCACCTATTGCGGCCAGTGCGTGGTGGTATGTCCGACGGGTGCGATTATCGAACGTGATGACGTTGAACGGGTGTTTGCGGCCTTGGAAGACCCCCACAAACATGTGGTGGTCCAAGGTGCCCCCGCCATCCGGGCATCTCTGGGAGAGGAGTTCGATCTGCCGGCCGGGACGCTGGTGACCGGTAAGATGATTGCGGCCCTGAGGCGGCTGGGATTTGACAAGGTGTTTGATACCAACTTTGCCGCCGATCTGACCATTATCGAAGAAGGCAATGAACTCTTGAAAAGGATCCGGTCCGGTGGTAAGCTGCCCATGATTACCTCCTGCAGCCCGGGCTGGATCAAATTTATCGAACATTTTTATCCGGACCTGCTTTCACACGTCAGCACCTGTAAATCGCCGCAACAGATGTTCGGGGCATTGGCTAAAACCTACTATGCCCAGTCGGCAGGGATCGATCCCAAGGACATTTATGTCGTATCGATCATGCCGTGTACGGCCAAAAAATATGAAGCCACCCGGCCGGAGATGTGTTCTTCCGGATATCAGGACGTGGACGCGGTTTTAACGACCCGTGAGTTGGGAAGAATGATTCGAAGCGCCGGCATCGATTTCGCCAACCTGCAACCGGAAGACTTTGATGCGCCCATGGGGCAGTACACCGGGGCCGGCACCATCTTCGGCGCCACCGGCGGCGTGATGGAGGCGGCCCTGCGAACGGTTTATGCCGTGGTCGTCGGTGAGAACCTGCCGAATCTGGATATTACGCCGGTCAGGGGGCTTGACGGCGTCAAGGAGGCCGCGGTCACCGTCGGGGAACTCGGCGAGGTGCGGGTAGCGGTGGCCCATGGCCTGGGCAACGCCAAAAAGGTACTGGACCGGATTGCGGCCGGGACCGCCGACTACCATTTTATCGAAATTATGACCTGTCCCGGCGGCTGTGTCGGCGGCGGCGGTCAACCCCTGCCGGTGAGCGACGAAAAGCGCCGGCTGCGTGCCCAAGCGCTTTATGCGGACGACAAGGCTGTCCAGCAGTACCGACAATCCCATGAAAATCCGGCTGTCCAGCGCCTGTATCAGAATTTTCTGAAAGAGCCGCTGGGGGAGATGTCCCACAAACTGCTCCACACCCATTACGTGGCGCGCGGCCTTTGACATTCGTTCCGGATGCCTTTAAAGGAGGTACGATTATGGCAAGCAAAGGAAGCATTCTACTGGTGGACGATGACCGCGATATCCGCGATTCGCTGCGAATCATACTGGAAGGAAACGGATATACGGTCCGGATGGCGGTAAACGGTCGTGAAGCCATGGAATCACTGGAGAGCAATATGCCCGATGTCATGATTCTCGATATCATGATGTCCACGGATACCGAGGGATTTGATCTGGCCTATGAGCTCAAGAACAAACCGCAATTTACAAATTTGCCGATTATTATATTAACCAGTTTTCTCGACAAGGTTCGTGAAGAGGGACCGGATCAATACCAGCATATTTTGGGTGAAAGCTGGCCGGCAAAATGGATGTTTGAAAAACCGGTGGCCCCCAAAAAGCTGCTGGCCAAAATCGAATCAATCCTGGGAGTTTAAACCCCCGACAGATCTGGGAGCCGACTGATGATGCAAGATGTTCCCGCCAACGGGCCGCGGGAGTTGCCCGAGGAAATCGACGAACAGAAACGGGTTGTTTACAAGGAACTGAAGCAGCGAACACTCTGGTTTATCAAGCTGCGCTGGTTTGTCCCCCCCAGTATTGCAATCGGATCCGTCGTTGCCGAACAAATCGGGTTCAGGCTGTCGCTGGGAATCCTCTTTGCGACCGCCGCGTTTATATTCGCCTATAATACCGTATTTCATTTTATGAGCCGGCGGCAAGACCCCGACATTGTCCGGGAGCGGGCGTATATTCGAAACCTGACCCGCTGGCAGTTCGGGCTGGATTTCGGTGCGATGTTTGTGCTGATTCACGTTACCGGCGGCATTGCCAGCCCCCTGATTTTCTTTTTTATCTTCCATATCATTTTTGCCTCGATCCTCTTGCCGCCGCGCTCGAGTTACGGCTTTGCCACCATGGTCGTGGCCGGCATGATCGCCATGACGGCGGCCGAGGTTACCGGACGGTTGACACACCACCCCCTTGTCCTCAACGGCAAATCGGTCAATCTGATAGAGCTGCCCGTGCATCTGTTGATCATTTTGGTTTTTTTCGGGGCCTCGCTTTACATTACGGCCTTTTTCACCTCTTCCATCATGACCATGCTCCGAAAGCGGATCTCCAACCTGGTGGATCTGTCCGAAGCGGTTAAACGCCTGAACCGGAAACTGAATGCCCTGTACGCCATGACCCAGGCCATCGGGTCGATTCGCCGGTTTGAGCAGGTTTTGAAAATCGTCACGACGGAGCTGGGGCAGGTGATGGGTGTGGTGGGAATTTCCATAAAGCTTCTCAGCCAAGACGGCAAAGAGCTTCGCTTTGTGGCGGCCGACGGGCTGGTGGCCGATGTGTTTAAAAGCAAGGTGGTGGAGGTGGCCAAAAGCCCGCTGAACCGTGAAATCATTGAAGGCAAACCCTTTGTGACCGGACATGTCACCCGGCGGGAAATGTTTCAGTTCGGCGAAGATCTCGCCGCCGCCCAGATCCAGTCGGTCCTGTTCGTACCCTTGGTCGTTGAAGAAAAAGTGATCGGCATTTTAGGGGCCTATTGTAAATATCCCGAACGGTTTACGCCGGAAGAGGTCGACTTTTTCCGGCAGGCGGCCGGCCTGGTGGCAGTGGCCATTGAAAATGCACAAGCCTACGAGTCCATCGAAGAACTGATCCAGGAGCGTTCGAAATTCATGATGCGGGTGGCGCACAACCTGCGATCGCCGCTGGCGGCGGCCATCAGCATCCTCGATGTGGTCCGGGGCGGGTACCAGGGCGAACTGAACGAAGACCAAAGTGAATATCTGCGGCGGATCGACCGGCGCATTCGAACCATGTTGGCCATGATCAATGAACTCCTATCCCTGGCAAAAAGCCGGGAGGTACGGCGGGCCTTGGCCCATAAACCGGTGGATTTTAAACTGCTGGCCGGCCGGATCGAGCGAACCTTTCAGGATGAGGCCAGGCACAAGGGAATTATTTTTGAAATGCAGGTTCCGGGAACAATGCCCGTCATTCAGGGCGATGCCGACATGGTTGAACAGGCCCTGGAAAATCTGGTTTCCAACGCCGTTAAATATACACCAGCCGGCGGGAAAGTCCGAGCGGAATTTTCGGCTGCTGCCGATGGATCGGTTAAAATCCAGATCAGCGATACCGGCATCGGGATTCCGACGGCAGACAGGGCGCAGCTCTTCTCTGAGTTTTTTCGGGCCGAGAACGCGCGCGTCATGGATGAACACGGTACCGGTCTGGGTTTGGCCCTGGTCAAGGAAATCGTCGATCAGCACGGTGGACGGATCATTGTGGAAAGTGAAGAAGGTTTGGGAAGCTTGTTTGTGGTGCATTTTCCCGGCCCGGCCCGGCGGCTCGACTAGTTTTCTTTAACCGCCCGTTCGCTTTGCGGTTCATATTTGGGGTGAGATGAAATGACAACGCCGCCGGCCATAGCGCTGGTCACCACCATCAAGGAGCGCTGCCGGGTTTGCTATACCTGCGTGAGGGAGTGTCCGGCCAAAGCGATCCGGATCGCCAACGGCCAGGCGGAGGTGGTGGTCGGGCGCTGCATCGGTTGCGGAAACTGCGTGCGGGTCTGCAGCCAGAAGGCCAAGCAGGTGTTCAGCTCCATTGAAACCGTACGGCAATTGCTGGCATCAGGCCGGCGGGTATCGGCCTGCGTTGCCCCCAGCTTCCCGGCAGAGTTTTCCGAAACGGATGATGCGAAGCTTGTCGGCATGGTCCGTGCCCTGGGATTCACACTGGTCAATGAAGTCGCCTTCGGCGCCGATCTGGTGGCCGGGCAATATCAGCAGCTTCTCAAAGAAAACGGGATTCAGCGCCTGATTGCCACCACCTGTCCCGCCATCGTCGAGTATGTCTGCCGCTACCATCCGGATTTAACTCCTTTCCTGGCGCCGGTTGTATCCCCCATGCTGGCCACGGCCCGGGCCTTAAAATACCTTCACGGCGAAGACTTAAAAATTGTCTTTATCGGCCCGTGCATCGCTAAAAAAGCGGAAATGGATCCCCGCCGGGATACCCCCGAAGTCGACGCGGTGTTGACGTTTTCAGAACTGCGGCAGTTGCTGGCGGAAGAAAATATAACCTCTGGAAATGTTGCGCCGGGTGATTTTGACCCACCCCACAGCGGATCAGGTGCCCTGTTCCCGGTCAGCCGGGGGATGCTTCAGGCCGCCCGCATCAGCGACGATCTGCTGCCCGGAAATGTCCTGGCAGCCGACGGCCGCAGCGATTTCGTGGAGGCCATCAAGGAATTTGAGAGCGGCGATCTGAATGTGCGGCTGCTGGAGGTCCTGTGCTGCAGCGGCTGCATCATGGGGCCCGGGATCAGCAGCCCCCTGCCGCTCTTCAGCCGGCGTTCCCGGGTTATCCAGTATGTTCGCCGCCGGCTAAAAAAACTGGATGTTTCCCTTTGGCAAGAGACGGTATCCCGATTTGCCGAGCTGGACCTGTCGCGCAGATTCACTGTCGCCGACCAGCGGATTCCAGGGCCTTCCGCTGAAGAAGTCCGGACCATATTGAACCGGATGGGAAAATTTGAGGCCAAGGACGAACTGAACTGCGGCGCCTGCGGCTACGATACCTGCCGCGAACATGCCATCGCGATTTACAATGAATCCGCCGAGAGCGAAATGTGCCTGCCTTACACCATCGACCAGCTGCGTAAAACACTGGGGGAACTGGCGGCGTCAAACAACCAGCTGGCCGATGTGCAGGCGGCGCTGGTCCAGTCTGAAAAGCTGGCCAGCATGGGACAACTGGCAGCCGGGATCGCCCATGAGATCAATAATCCCCTGGGAATCGTATTGATGTATGCGCATTTGATGCTGGACGAATGTACGGACGACCAGGGCATGCGGGACGATCTCAAAATGATTGTCGAACAGACGGACCGCTGTAAAAAGATCGTGGCCGGACTCTTGAATTTCGCTCGGCAGAACAAGGTCAACCGGCAGCCGGCCGACATCGTTGAACTGGTTGGGCATGTATTAAAGACGCTGCCGCCGCCGGACGGCATTCTGGTTCAGACGGTACATGAAACCGCAAACCTGGTGGCGGAGCTTGATCCCGATCAGATTACCCAGGTGCTGAACAATCTGTTGACCAACGCCTATGAAGCGATGCCCGGCGGCGGGACAATGACCGTTCACACCGCCAATATCGGTGCGGATATGGTTGCGATCCGCGTGACCGATACGGGCAGCGGGATATCACAGGAAAATTTGTCAAAAATATTCGAGCCTTTTTTTACGACCAAAAAGATGGGGAAGGGGACCGGGCTGGGTTTGGCGGTGGCCTACGGGATTATAAAAATGCACCGGGGTGACATCCGGCTGGCATCCAATGCCGATCCCGCCGCCGGAAACACCGGCACGACTTTTTCGATAACCCTGCCGCGCCGGGGACGGTGGTAAGGAAATGGCCGGTTGAGAATCGAAGGCTTTGTTATTCGATTGCGCTTTGAGGGTGGTGGTTATGGACTGTCTGAACATTCTGGTCGTTGATGATGAAGCCGGCATGCGCCAAGCGATCCTGCGGGCGCTGCAGAACTACCAGGTCCGCCTGCTGGATGTCGATGCGGAGGTTGAATTCAAGGTTGCGGAGGCATCCAGCGGTGAAGAGGCGCTGACCATCATCAAACAGCAGCAGCCGGATATCCTGCTGCTGGACCACAAGCTGCCCCGAATGTCCGGCCTGGACGTCCTGTCGGACCTGTCGGCAAATGCAAAAAACCTGATCACGATCATGATCACCGCCTATGCTTCCATTGAAACGGCTGTCAGCGCCACCCGGCAGGGCGCTTATGATTTTCTGGCCAAACCGTTTACGCCGGGCGAATTGAAGGCCGCCGTGTACCGGGCCGCCAAGTATCGGGTCCTGCAGAAGAGGGCGCAGCAGCTTGCCCGGGAAAAGCAGCGCTATCGCTTTGAGCTGATTTCGGTTGTGTCCCATGAACTCAAGGCGCCGCTGGCTGCTGTGGAAAGCTATCTGAATATTCTGAAAGACCGCAGCGCCGGAGACAATCCGGCGGTTTATGATTCCATCATCGAGCGAAGCATCGTGCGCCTGGGCGGCATGCGCAAACTGATTCTGGATCTGCTGGACCTGGCGCGGATTGAATCCGGTGAGAAAAAACGCAACCTGGAAGCGCTGAATCTGCGGGAAATTGCTGCCCGGGCGGTTGAAACAGCCCAGGCGGCGGCCCGGCCGCGGAATATCCGTATCCGTATCCGCCTGGATGACGGGGGGACGCTGCCACTGCGCGCTGACCGCGCAGAAATCGAAATCATTTTAAACAACCTGATTTCCAATGCCGTTAAATACAACCGGGACGGCGGCAGCGTAACGGTCCGCATTGCCGGCCGGGACGGGGGTGTCCTGTTTGAGGTGGCGGACACCGGCATCGGCATGTCAACGGAAGACGCGGCCCGCATATTCAATGATTTTGTACGCATCAAAAATAAAATAACCGAGGATATCCCCGGCAGCGGGCTGGGACTTTCCATCGTCAAAAAAATTGCGCAGCTATACAACGGTGAAGTCCGGGTCGAAAGCCGTCCGGATGGGGGCAGTACCTTTCAGGTTTTATTACCTTGCATGAAAATTGATGAGAAACTTTATTAAAGCTTAATACAAACTCGTGCAAGGTGTTAAGAGGTCCGGCCGGTAGCGGCAGTGAGTGACCCCGGCGGCGGCCGTTGGACCGGACATAACACATCATGGGAAATTAAACTCCTTTTGCAACCGGTTGATTATATCATCATCTGCCTTTATCTGGCCGGGGTGTTGACGGTCGGTGCCGTTTTCCGCAAAAAACAGGGGCGGCCGGACGACTTTTTTCTGGCCGGTCGGTCGATGCACTGGTTTCCCATCGGCCTGTCCATCATGGTGACGGCCTTTAGCGCCATCAATTATACCGCTTTTTCCGGGGAAGTCTTCAGCCACGGCCTGTATGTGGCGCTGAGCCTGCCGGTTTTCATCCTGGTGGCTTTCCCGGTGATACGGGTCGTCATGCCGCTTTACCATCGACTGGGTGTGTGCAGCGCGTATGAGTATCTGGAAAAGCGTTTTGACGTCCGCGTCCGCGCGCTGGCCAGCGGCCTGTTTATCCTGTGGCGGGTTTTCTGGATGGCAACGGCGCTCTATGTACCGGCCAAAGTCCTGGCGCTCCTGACCGGGCTGAACGTAAACGGCCTTATCCTGCTGTCGGGCGCGGTGGTGACGGCCTATACGGCCGCTGGCGGGTTAAAGGCCGTCATGTGGACGGATGTGTTCCAGTTTTTTGTCCTGGCAGGCGGGCTTTTGGCCGGAATTGCCATGGCGGCAGCGCAGGTGCCGGACGGGGTTGCCGGTATTTTCAGAACGGGTGCGGCCGGGGGATTGCTCAAACCCTTTTACCCCTTTGACCCTGAGGTGTTGTCATGGGATCCCCGCATCCGGATTACGCTCTGGAGCAGCTGGATCGGAACGTTCGTGGCCTTTATGTCGCGCTACAGCGTGGACCAGGTGGTGGTGCAGCGCTATTTCAGCGCCAGGACCCTGCGCAATGCCCAGGTGGGCTTTCATCTCAATTATATGGCCGCGATATTTTCATTGCTGCTCTTGGCGGTCATGGGATTTGCCATGTACGCCCATGCCGTCCACAGCGGCATTCTTGGGACCCGCGGCGACCAGCCCATCGCCTATTTTGTCCATTTTATCCGATCCCTTCCCCCTGGCGCTACCGGTCTGATCGTGGCCGGGCTGATGGCGGCCACCATGTCCAGCTTGGATTCGGGGATCAATTCCTGCTGCGCAGCCTTTGTTACCGATTTTTACAACCGCTTCTCCCGGAATGGCGCGCCGGCGGACATTCGGCTAAACCGCCGGCTGACGATGGTATTTGGAACGATTGCCACCCTGGCGGCCTTGAGCGTGGGGCGACTCGGGAGCATCTTTGAAATTGCCAACAAAATCATCAACGGGCTGGGGAGCCCGCTGCTGGCGATTTTTATTCTGGGCGTATTCAGCAAAACCGCCAACAGCCGGGGCATGCTGGCGGGCGGCCTGATGGGAGCGGCCTGGAGCGCGTATGTGAGTTTTTTCGTGAAAGATATCGCGCTGCACTACTATGCCGTGGTCAACCTCATCGGAACGCTGGCCGTCTGCTACGGCGCCAGTCTTCTTGAAAATCAGCTTCAGGGCGGACCGTCTCCTCGGCAGCTAAGTTGGACCTGGAGGGCATTGCGGCAAACTGAAATTGTTGCAAATCGAGAGGATAAAATATGAAAGTGTTACTGATTTCTGCGAATACCGAAAAGATGAACATGCCGGTTCTGCCGCTGGGACTGGGGTGTATCGTTAGCGCGACGGAAAGGGCAGGGCATGATACCGCCCTGCTGAATTTAATGGCGCGTGAAGATGTCAGGGAAGTCCTTGCAGCATCCATAAAAGATTTTAGGCCGGACGCCATCGGGATTTCGGTTCGGAATATCGACGATCAGAACCTGGCGGCGCCCAAGTTCCTGTTGGAGCCCGTCAAATCGATCGTTTCCTTTTGCCGCGACCAGACCGACTGTCCCTTCATCATCGGCGGGGCGGGGTACAGTATTTTTCCCCAGAGCGCTCTTGAATATCTTGGTGCCGACATGGGAATTCAAGGGCAGGGGGAACATGCCTTTGTTCTACTGCTGGAAAGACTTGAAAGGGGAGAGGACTTTGCTGGAATACCGGGTTTATACCTGCCGGAAAAGGGTCTTCAGGGCAAAATAAACTTTAAATTCAATCTGGACGATTTTCCACTGCCGCTTCCCGGCGCGCATTTAAGCGCCCCGGCCAACCTCCAAGGCCAGCAGATATGGCTGCCATTTCAATCCCGCCGGGGGTGCCCGATGAAATGTTCCTATTGCTCGACGCCAATGATTGAAGGGCCGGTTTTGCACAAGCGAAATTTGGAACAGGTGGTTGATTCATTGTCACAATATGTTGCGGCCGGGTTTGACCGGTTTTTCTTCGTCGACAATGTGTTCAACTTTCCCCTGTCTTACGCTAGGGAGCTTTGTGAGCGAGTGATTGCGAAAAAAATCAATATGAAATGGCGGTGCATTCTCTACCCTTGGAAAGTGGACGAGGATCTGGTCAAAAAGATGGCGCTGGCCGGATGCGAGGAGGTCAGTCTGGGGTTTGAAAGCGGCTCGGCCCGGATAATTAAAAACATGAATAAGCGCTACAGTCCGGATGAGGTTCGGCATATATGCAATCTCTTAAAAAAATATCATATCCATATAATGGGGTTTCTGCTGCTGGGGGGTCCCGGGGAAGATAAGGATACGGTAACAGAAAGCCTTGCATTTGCCGATTCGCTCCATACCGACTCCATGAGGATAACCGTCGGTATCCGCATTTATCCCTACACCCCGCTCGTACGGCAGGCAGTTAAAGACGGCATGATAACGGCAGATGAAGATCTCCTTTTCCCTAAATTTTATATTGCCGACGATTTGAAAATGTGGACTATAGAAACCGTTAAGGGCTGGATAAAGAGACGTCAAAACTGGTTCATGTAGCAGCGGGGAAAAAGCCTGAGAACAAACGATCGGGGGCAGGTTTGTTTTGCTGCGAATTTTTAGGACGGGGCCGGAATCTCCTTGATATTTTCCGGAGTTTCGTTATAAAAAGCACCTCTTGGTATTATCGTGCCATTTTATGTAACGACACCCTGCAACCGTTTTGAGATATCGCATGACAACATCTGAATCAGGTGTTTCCGGATCTGTTGGTCGGACGACTGAAAAAAATCATGCATCCGATCCGAAACCCTTTACGGATCCGAAGCCGGACAGAAATTACCACCGCCGTCTGAAGCACGCCCTCTTCATGGGGCTGCTGATTGCCTACCTCATACCCATCACCCTGATAACGATTTATTTCAACTATGAATTCCACGCCAATGTTCGTGAAAGCAGCAAACTGCAGCTTTCTGCGGTGGCGGACAGCCAGCGCAACACCATCGATCTGTTCATGCAGAAAAGAATCGTGAATGTGTTCAACCTGTTCCATTTAAAAGCCTTTAACCTGGAACCCAGCCAGACAATGATGGAATCGTATCTGGCCAATCTCATGCGGTCCGACGATGCTTTTGTGGATGTGGGTCTGATAGATTCCAGCGGCATCCAGACCGGATATGCCGGCCCCTATCCGCATCTGCGCAACAAGGATTACAGCCAGGAAAACTGGTACAAGGAACTGATCAGTCAGTCAAAAAGCTACATTATTACGGATCTTTATCTCGGACTGCGGCGGCAGCCTCATTTTACCATCGGTGTGAAACAGATTGTGGATGGGAATTATTATGTGATTCGATCCAGCGTTTATCCGGACAAGCTGCAGAACCTGATGCAGGATTCCAGGCACGGCAAGCCCGCCAGCGGTTATCTGATCAACCGGGACGGCATCCATCAGGCCGTTACCCCCGGCTTCGGCGGTCTGCTGGAACCGGCCGCCTATGTGCCGGGCATGGAAAAGGACGCGGATGTCGTCGCTATCCGTTTTCAGGGACAATCCATGCTGGCGGCCCATACCTGGCTCAAGGAAGTTCCCTGGTGCCTGGTGATGCTCCAGTCCATTGATGTGGTCTATCAGGAGATGGTTGTCCTGCGAAACACCATGATCATCGGCGCGGCCGTTCTTGTTCTGGTGATTATGGGGATTATCTGGGTGATTGTCGGTCGGGTCATCCACTGGACCGAATCACTGGAGCAAGACCGGGTCGAACTGAAATCCCAGCTGTATCACGCCCATAAACTGGTTTCCGTGGGACAGCTCGCCGGCGGCGTGGCCCACGAGATCAACAATCCACTGGCCATTATTGAATCAGAGGCCGGCCTGATCCGGGACATGCTCAATCCGGCGCTGGGACTGGAGGCGTCTCCGGAGGCCATTAACAGGGAACTCGATGAAATCGACAAGGCGGTCTATCGTGCCAAAAGCGTTACCCAGAAGATCCTGAGCTTTGTCCGCAAAACCGATCCCGAGCTTGTCCTGTGCGATATCAATAAATTACTCGACGATGTTGTCTCCGGTGTTACGGAACATGAATTCA